>Ga0078972_1000785_pt2 | contig 96076 bp, 87 predicted proteins | sample YelNatPaOPGAMG01_FD_67568 | JGI IMG/M metagenome (GOLD analysis project Ga0078972, IMG submission 67568) | Hot spring thermophilic microbial communities from Obsidian Pool, Yellowstone National Park, USA - OP-RAMG-01 (SPADES assembly) (version 2) | ecosystem: Environmental > Aquatic > Thermal... | reverse complement strand
ACAGCGATCAAACCTTCCACGGGCTTCCCTCTTCCCCTCTGCCCCGCCCTTGCGCGGAGCCACCCCAGGCGAGTGTACCGCACGCGGGGACTCGCGTCCAAGACGCGAGCACTACTCCTGGGACGCTATCGCTGATGCTTACGAACGCCTCTTCCTCCAGCTTGTGGCAACGAGCGCCCGCTAACGAGCCAAAGTCCGAACCCAAGCCTCACCGCCATGCTCGTCCTCATACGCTCCATTTTCGTTGACCTACGGCCACGCGAGGGATAGGATGCCTAACCACGCGGTGGCTGTGCCTCTGGGGGGATTGCCAGCCAGTGCGGGGTGTTTTTCCAGGCTTTACCGGGGGGGTCGTGGACGAGTTCGTGCACCGTACAGGTGCCTCCAGCGCAGAGCACTCCGCGCGCCGTTTGGCGCGCTCCCGCCACCTGCTCGCCGGGTTCGACGTAGCCGCCGCGACCACCGCTCTGCTGCTGACTACAGTGCTTGTGCGCGTGCACGTGCGCGGCCTGCGTCCGCAGGCCGCGCACGTGGTCCTCTTCACCGTAGTCGTCGTGATCCTCGGCTTGCTCCTCGTGCGCCAGGGACACTACTCCGGCGAGCGACGCATCTCGCGCCTCAGCGACACCGTACTGCTCGTCCGCAACGCGCTCATCGCCTACCTGCTCGCGATCGGCCTCGCCTTCGCCAGCGACGGCTTCTTCACCGGCTACATGACCTACTCCCACCTCGTGGTAGTGGCTAACCTCGTCCTTCTCCTGACTTTCATGCTGGCCGCACGCTACACCCTCTACGCGCGCCAGCAGACCCTCTTTGAACGTGGTCAGGCGGTGCGCAAGCTCCTCGTTGTCGGTACCGGTCAAGCCGGGCACGAGTTCGTGCGCTTCTTAGAGAACCGGCCTTGGCTGGGTGTGCGCGCTGCCGGTGTCTTATCGCTCGACAAGGGCGGCGCCCACGCGCTCACCGGCGACACCTGGATGGTCCCGCACGTCGGCCACGTGAGCGAGATCAAGACCCTGTTCACCGCTCACGGAGCCGACCAGGTCGTCGTCGCTTTGGACCCCCGCGAACACGGCGCCCTGCCCCAGGTGACCGAGGCGCTCGTGGCCGCCGAAGTGCCCTTCAAGGTCGTCCCCTCGCTCTTCGAGGAGAGCTTCCGCGCCGCCCAGCTAGCGGGCTTTACCGAGCTGCCGGTACTGGAGATGCGCGTCGATCCGCTCGACCGCGCGCAGGCGTTGTTCAAGCGCAGCCTCGACGTGCTCGTCGCAGCCATAGCTCTCACTCTCTCAGCGCCACTGATGGCACTGGCGGCGCTGCTCATCAAGCTCACGTCGCCCGGGCCTGTCCTCTTTCGCCAGACGCGTGTCGGCAAGAACGGCCGCCACTTCACGATGCTCAAGTTCCGCACGATGGTCGACGGCGCCGAGGAACGCCTGGCTGAGGTGCTCGAGCTGAACGAGGCGCAGGGCCACATGTTCAAGGTGAGGGACGACCCCCGTGTGACGCGCATCGGGCGCCTGCTGCGCCGCTGGAGCTTCGATGAGTTTCCCCAGTTCTGGAACGTGCTGCGCGGCGAGATGAGCGTCGTTGGCCCGCGCCCGCCCCTACCGCGCGAGGTCGAGAATTACGACACGATGCACTTCAGCCGCTTGAAGGGCCGCCCGGGCATCACCGGTTTGTGGCAGGTCTCCGGGCGCAGCAGCTTTAGCTTCGACGACATGGTGCGCCTCGACCGTTACTACTTAGAGAACTGGTCGCTCACCCTCGACATCACGATCTTACTCAAGACCGTACTCGTCGTACTGCGCCGCGACGGCTCCGTCTGACAGTTCGGCGGCGCTCAGATAGGGCTCCCAGGCGTAGGGGCGCGGCACGAGGCCCGTCTTGCAGACCAGCTCAGCGACGGTCTTGATGACCCGCGCCGGGTTGCCTACGACCACGGTGCCGGCGGGCACGTCGTCGACGACTACCGAGCCAGCGCCGACCATCGAGTTCTCCCCGATCGTCACCCCAGGCAAGATCGTTGAGTTAGCGCCAATGCGCGCCAGGCGCCGCACCGTCGCTCCGCCCAGACAGCGCTGGTAGGCCGGGCAGTGCATGGGGTGCGGGTCGTCGGTGAACACGACATTTGGCCCCACGAAGACGTCGTCCTCGATCGTCACCATCTCCAAGAAGCAGCCCGTGTGGATGCGCACTCGGTTGCCGATGCGGTTGCCGAACTCGAGCACGGCGTTGGTGCCGATGGAGACGTCGTCGCCAACGACATTGTCTTCGCGGATCGAAGCCCCCTGACCGGTCTGCAGACGGTCGCCGAAGAAGCTGCCCGCGTAAATCGTCGTGAAGGGACGGATCACGGCGAAGGCGCCGATCTTGAGCGGCAGCTCGCCCTTGGCGCGGCCGCGCGGCGGCTCACCGATGATCGACGGTGCTTGCAGCTTGGCTCCCGGGCCAATCTCGACGTTGGGAGCGATGTAGACGTAGGCGTCGCTGAACGAACCCTCAGGCATGCACAACCTCGCAGACGATCTCACTCACGATCTCAACCATGGTGGCCAACGCCTGACACAGACCCCACTTCGGGCATGACGATCTCCTCAAAGTGACCGCCGTTGCGCAGCGAGCGCTCGGCCGCTTCCAGCGAGGCGACGACGCGTAGCCCGGCAAGTCCGTCGGTAATCGGCTGCTTGCCCTCGGCGATGCACTCAAGGAAGTGGGCCGCCTCAACGAAGAGCGGCTCCGTAGTGTCGAGCTTGGGCGCCAAGATGTCGCCCGTACGGTAGGAGAGCTGGAACTCACCGAAGGTCTGCGGATCTTTGAAGTCGACGCCGTGATCGAAGATCTTCACCTTCTCGACCGGATCGGTGTCGTCGTAGAGGAGCATCTTGCGACTGCCAACCACGACGGTGCGACGCAGCTTGACGGGCGAAAGCCACGCCACATCCACGCTGGCGATCACCCCCGAGCCAAAGCGCAAGCTGATGAAGGCCACGTCGGGGATCTCGGGCGTCACGCAGCCACGCCCAGTGACACAGACGCTCTCGCCCACCTCGTCGAGCCAGTAGTAGAAGATCGACAGGTCGTGCGGGGCCAGGTCCCAGACCACGCTCACGTCTTTCTGGTGCAACCCCAGGTTGACGCGCGAGGAGGTGATGAAGCGCACCTCCCCGAGCTCGCCACTGGCGATGATCTCCTTGACCTTGCGCACCGGCGGACTGAACACGAAGGTGTGTCCCACCATGAGCGTCAGGCCCGTGGCGGCGGCCAGATCGACGAGCTCGCGCCCCTCGGCCACCGAGGCCGCCATCGGCTTCTCGACGAAGACGTGCTTGCCGGCCTCCAGCGCCGCCTTGGCGAGGTCGTAGTGCGTGCTGATCGGTGTGGCGATGAGCACTGCCTCGATCTCGTCGTCGGCAAGCACGGCCGTGTAGTCGGTCGTCGTGGCCACCGCTGGATAGCGCACGTGGACCTTGTTGAGCACCTCCGGACGCGCATCGCACACGGTCTTCACCGTCGCCCCCGGTAGCTGCATGTAGTTGCGCAGCAAGTTAGGGCCCCAGTAACCGTACCCAGTCAGAGCCACTACCGTCATCTCTTACCACCGCCTCTCTGACGCGCTCGCGCTCACTTGGCTCCTCGCCCCATGAGCGCCGCTGGTAGCGTGCGTAGACAGATCATCACGTCCACCAGCACACTGCGCGCGTAGCCGTACATCACATCTTGAAAGACCATCTCGTCGAAGCTGACGCGACTGCGCCCATCGATCTGCCACAATCCCGAGACGCCGGGCGGTAGAGCGAGCCGGCGCCGATGCCAGTCGCGGTACTCGTCGACCTCGTAGGGGAGCGCCGGCCGTGGGCCGACGAGGCTCATGTCGCCAACGAGCACGTTCCAGAACTGCGGCAACTCGTCGAGCGAGTACTTGCGCAAGAAACGCCCCACACGCGTCACGCGCGGATCGTCGGCCAGCTTGTAGGGAGCGTCGTCGCCCACGGCGAACGTCTGGCGTAAGCCGCCCTTGCCGTTGATGAACTCGTGGACGAACTCCCTGTGTGGCTCGGCCGTGCTGTCGGCGACCATCGAGCGGAACTTGTAGAAGGTGAACGGTCGACCGTGACGGCCAATACGCTCTTGGGCGAACAACACGGGGCCGGGCGACGTGAGCTTGACCGCCAACGCGATCGCGGCCATGAGTGGTGCGAGCAAAACGAGGGCGACGACCGCGCCGACGATATCGAGGGCGCGCTGCGCCACGCGCCGCAGACGACCTTCTTCGCCGCCCCTGAGGCGCACAACCGGCGCCTGGAAGAGATCGCTGAGCAAGCTTCGGCAACTGAGCGAGCGCAGCAGGTCTGAGACCACGTAGACGTCGGCGCCGGCGCTGCGTGCTCGCGCCGCCAGATCGAGGGCTGTCTTGGGCGCCATGCTGGCGGCATCGATGAACACGTGCGCAAACCGCGTCGCGCCGGCTGCGCCAGCCACACCGGCTTGGTCGAGCGCCGCTGAGAGACGCTCGACCAACGCTCGGTCGCCGCCCTTGAGCGGTAACACGCTCAGGTCGGTGAAGCCCTTCAGGTCGATCAAGCGCGCCTGTAAGTTCTCAGTCCGGCGCGGATCGCCGACCACGAGCGTCGGCGCGGGGCGATCCATGAGGCGCGCCGCCACAAGCGATGAGATCCCCACGATACGCAGCCCAAGCACGAGGGCGAAGAACACGACGAACGTGCCGACAACCACGAAACGCGAGCCGAAGGCGACGTGCAGGCCACCCAGGTAAACGATGGCTACCGTGACCAGCAGGGCCCAGATAATCGCCTTGAGCAGCGCCCACAGGTGCACCCGCCGCGAGACGAAGACCTCTCGCTCGTAGAGTCCGAAGAGGTTCAACGTGACGAACAGCACGCCCAGCAAGATGAGCATCGTCCAGTCGACGGCAAAGGCGAACCGGCCCAAGAATCGCGCTTGTCCCGCCTCGCTGCGCAAGATGAGCACGAGCACGTAGGCCAAGATCGCGGCGACGCCGTCGAAAATGACCGCCCAGCGCACTTCTGGTAGACAACCGGAAAGCGCGCCCGCGCGGCCGCCAGAGGCGGCCGCGCGCAGTCCGCCGGCAGTCACGGCTCGGTGAGCCGTCGACGATGCCGATGCCGACTCTGCGCGCATGTACCCCCCTCCCTATTCGGTGCGGCGCTGGCCGCGCTTTCAGCGCGGCCAGCGCCGCACTACTGATCTCCTACACCCGTGTCGCGGCCTCGAGACTCTGAACGACGTAGGCAATCTGTTCCTCGCTCACCTCGGGGAACATCGGCAATGAGAGAATGCGGTCTGCCAGTCGCTCGGCGACGGGAAAGTCGCCGGCCTGATACCCCAGGTGAGCGTAGGCGGGCTGCCGATGCAGGGGCACGGGGTAGTGAATGCCCGTCTCCACGCCGGCCTCGCCAAGCTTTGCTCGCACCTGGTCGCGCCGCTCCACCTCAACCACGAACAGGTGGTAGACGGCCTCGACGTCGCCGCGACAAGCGACCACCCTAATTCCTGGGCTGCCGCCGTTGAGCAACGCGCGGTAGCGCGCCGCGGCCGCGCGCCGCTGGGCGTTCCATTCTTGCAGGTGGCGAAGCTTCACCGTGAGCAGCGCCGCCTGCAGATTGTGCAGACGGTCGCAGTAGCCGATCACACGGTGGGTGTACTTGTCTTCCTGGCCGTGATTGCGATACAGGCGCACGCGCTCGGCGATCTCGGCGTCAGAGGTCGTCACCGCGCCGCCATCGCCCAAGGCGCCCAGATTCTTACCCGGGTAGAAGCTAAAGGCGGCCGCGTCGCCCAGTGAACCAACCGGACGCCCCTTGTAAGTTGCCCCGTGCGCTTGACAGGCATCTTCGACCACGGCCAACCCGTGTCGGCGAGCAATCGCCAGAATGGCGTCCATCTCGGCTGGCTGGCCGTACAGGTGCACCGGCAGGATGGCTTTCGTCTTGTCGGTCACCGCTGGCTCAATCAGCTCGGGGTCGATCAGGGCCGTGTCGGGGCGGCAGTCGACGAAGACTGGCTTGGCGCCCACGTGGCTGACCGCCTCGGCCGTAGCGATGAACGTATTGACGGGCACGATGACCTCGTCCCCAGGTCCCACTCCGGCCCCCAACAAGGCCAGCTTCACTGCGTCGGTGCCCGAGCTCACACCAACGCAGTGCTCAGTACCGCACAGCTCGGCGAATTCGCGTTCGAACTGCTCGAGTTCAGGCCCCAACGTGTAAGCGGCACGGTCGATCACCGACCACAAGGCCTGCGCGAACTCGTCGTGGAGATCGGCTGCCTGCCGTTTGAGGTCGACGAAGGGAACGTGCAGCACGTCTGAAACAACCGTCGGCCCGTGTGGACCGTCGGTCGAAGAGGTTTGGCTCACTCAAGTACCCCCGCATCGCCGTTGGACTTCTTATGGTACACGACCGCACCACTATCACCAACGTATTGAGGCCTGAACGAGTACACACCTCTGGCAACAGCAGCCACCAGGCGCCCCACTCGTGTAGCCGCGCCAGGCAACACCGAAACGCTGCTAGAATGGCGGCCATGAACTTGGGGGTCACACCTACAGCAAAACGCAGCGCCGGGAGTCCACGAACTCAGTGAAGGTGCTGCACGTCGTCGGGGCACGGCCCAACTTCATGAAGACGGCGCCCATCATGACCGCCATGGCGCGCCGGCCGGACCGTTTCGAGCAGCTCCTCGTGCACACCGGGCAGCACTACGACGACGAGATGTCGGCCGTCTTCTTCCGCGACCTCGACCTACCCCAGCCCGATCGCTACCTCGAGGTCGGGAGTGGCTCGCATGCCCAGCAAACGGCCCGCGTGATGACCGCGTTTGAGCCGGTTGTGGAGGCCTGGCAGCCAGACTGGGTGCTCGTCGTCGGCGACGTCAACTCGACGTTGGCCTGCACGTTGGTCTGCGCCAAGCTGGGCGTACGCGTGGCGCACGTGGAGGCCGGCTTGCGCTCGGGCGACCGTTCCATGCCGGAGGAGATCAACCGCCTGGTGACCGACCAGCTCGCCGACCTTCTCTTTACGCCCTCGCGCGACGCCGACGAGAACTTGCTCGGCGAGGGAATCGCACCGGAGAAGATCCGCTTCGTGGGCAACGTCATGATCGATACGCTCGCGGCCAATTTGGCGAAGGCACGAACGCGGCCCATCGTGCGCCAGCTTGGTCTTGCCGCGGGGGCGTACGCGCTGGTCACCCTCCATCGTCCGGCCAACGTCGACGACCGGGGCGATTTGGAGGAGATCCTCCAGGCCCTGCGCAGCCTCGCTGACCAGGTGCCGGTCGTCTTCCCCCTGCACCCGCGCACGCGGCAGAGCATGGGTCCCGCGACGGCGGCGGATCTCGCCGCCAAGGTCACGCTTCTGGAGCCGCTCGGTTACCTCGACTTTGTCGCGCTTCTCGCGAGCGCCGGTGTGGTCATTACCGACTCCGGCGGCGTGCAGGAGGAGAGTACCTACCTGGGCGTGCCCTGCTTGACTGTGCGACCCAACACAGAGCGCCCGGTGACTCTCACCTGCGGCACGAACCAGCTCGTGCCGCGCCACCGGACAGCGATCGTAGCCGCGGCACTCGACGCCCTGGCGGCGACGGCGCACATGGCGGCAGGCGCGCCTACGGTAACAAGGGCGACCAGGAAGCCAGTCGCGGCAGCGCCGAGCGATCCCACCGGCGCGCGCTCGCTCCCCGATTTGTGGGACGGCCACGCCGCGGAGCGCATCGTGCAGGTGCTGCTGGACGAAGCCTAAGTCCCAAAGGAAGCCTGGGGGAAGAGCGTTGCCTGCAGCCCCTCGGCAAACGACCATTCAGCCGTGAAGCCGAGCGCCCTGCTTGCCAATTCGATTGCAGCCAACGAGCGGCGCACATCGCCTTGCCGGGCGGGCAGATGCAGCACGTCAAGCGAACGACGCCGCAAGCGTTGCCGGGAGTCGGACTGCCCTCGGTCGATCAGAGCCTCTAGGGCGCATAGGATATCGAGCACGCTTGTCTCCACCCCCGAGCCCACGTTGACGGGCTGACCATCGCGCAGCGCACAACTCGCTCCCAGAAGGTTGGCACGCACCACGTCAGCAACGTAGATGAAGTCCCTCGTCTGACGGCCGTCGCCATACACCGTGCACGGCGCACCGCGCCTGGCCGCCTCAGCGAAGCGGGCGATCACCCCAGAGTAGTCAGAGGAGGGATCCTGTCGTGGACCGAACACATTGAAGTACCGTAGACATACACACGCTAGCTCGCCTGTCGTGGCAGCCATGTCGCGACAGGCGAGCTCACCAGCTAGCTTCGATTCGGCATACGGCGATCCTGGTTGCAACGGCGCCGTCTCAGATAAGGGCAGCTCCGCTGGGTCGCCGTAAACGGCGCACGATGAGGCAAAGACGAGGCGGCGCGCGCCTGCGGCGCGCGCCGCCTCAAGCACGTTCTGCGTGCCGCCCACGTTCACATCCAGCACGAGCTCCGGCCGCTCGAAAGACAGCGGGACGGAGGCGATGGCCGCTTCGTGAAAGATGACCTCGCAGCCAGCGACAGCCCGGCGCACCGCTTCGCTATCGCGTACGTCGCCCTGCACAACCTCGATGTGAGACAGGCTGCGTTTTAGGTTTTCCCAGGTACCAGTCGAGAAGTTGTCGAGCACGCGTACATGGTTACCGGCAGCTACCAACGCATCAACGAGGTGTGAACCGATGAATCCGGCCCCGCCAGTCACAAGCACGTTCGGCACAGCCGAGAAGTCGCTCACTGCTGAAACTTCGTTCCTCCCTCTTTCGCCATCGTAGCCGCCAAAGCCCGATCGATCTCGGCGAACAAGCGCTCCACGAGCTCATCCTCGGGTACAACCGCCACACGCCGCCCGTGGGCGAAGACGATGCCCTCTCCCCTGCCGCCGGCGATGCCGAAGTCGGCGTGCCGCGCCTCTTCAGGACCATTCACGCGGCAGCCCATGACGGCCACGGAGATCGGTACCGTATACCGCCGCAGGCGCTCCTCCACCTGGCTGGCGATCGCCGCCACGTCGATCTCGGCGCGCCCGCACGTTGGGCAGGAGATCAGGTTGGGACCGCGCTGACGCAGTTCGAGCGCCGAGAGGATCTGCCAGGCGACGCGCACCTCTTCCGTGGGGTCGCCGGTCAGCGACACACGCAGGGTGTCGCCGATGCCCTCAGCCAGTAGGGTGCCGATGCCGACAGCGCTCTTGATCGTGCCGCCCCAGGCCGTGCCCGCCTCGGTCACACCCAGGTGGAGGGGAGCCTCAGTCCGCTGGGCGAGGGCGCGGTAAGCGGCAATCGTGTCGGGCACGCTCGATGACTTGACCGAGATCTTGAACTCGGTGAAGCCCCACTGCTCGAAGCGCTCGGCGAAGCCGACGGCGGCATCGACGAGCGCGGTCACCGCGTCGCGGCGCGCTTGGTCGCGGGCGCTGGGCGGCAACGAGCCCGAGTTCACGCCGATGCGGATCGCGATCGGTCGCCCGTTGCTGCGCTCGTTGCCGCCGGCCGCCCGCGCGACGATCTCGCGCACGACCCGTTCCGGACCAATCGTGCCCGGGTTGATGCGGATGCCGGCGACGCCAGCGTCGATAGCCGCCAGCGCGAGGCGGTAGTCGAAATGGATGTCGGCGATCACCGGCAACGGTGAGCGCTCGAGGATGGCGCCGAGGGCTGCGAGCTCGTGCGTGCCCGTCAGGCTGACACGCACGAGCTCGCAGCCCTCCGCCGCCAGTCGGCCGATCTGATCGAGGGTCGCCTGCACGTCGGCGGTGCTCGTCGAGGTCATCGATTGCACGACCACGGGCGCACCGCCACCCACAAGCACTTCACCCACGTGGATCTGCCGCGTCATCGTTTGTCCGCACCTTCCGCCGCCAGTAAGCAAAGGTCCCGCAGCTTCGCGTACCGCGCGCCAATGAAGCCGCGACCAGCCGCCACGTCAGCACAGCTCATGAACCGCTTCCAGATCATCCCTGCAAGCATACCCGCCCACGACCAACCGGCCAACGCAACGCACCGCTCAACGCAACCCACCGCTCAACGCAGCGCACCGGCCAACGCGGCGGCCACGAGAATACCCGTTTCCCGACGGCACCGCCCCGTCGGTTACCGGAGGAACGGCCGCCAGCCTAGCCGTCCCACTGGCGAAATTAAACTTTTGCGGTCACTGGTGCCGATAAATGAAAGCAGCCTGGGGTAGCGATGCGGCCACAACACGGACCACGGCAACGCCATGGTTGAGGCGGCCCGTCACGACGACCCTAAGGAAAGAAGCACTCGCAGATGTTGAGCGAGAACAAGCGTCACATGCACGTCTTCCTCAGCTTCGTTGAGGAGGACTTACCTCGGGTGCGCCCGCTTGCTGCCGCGCTGGCCGCCAGCGAGAACGTCTCGACGGACTACTCCCTCACCACCGAGCGCTTTGACGCCCCCGAGTCTGAGTACATCCGCGCAAGTCTGTGGAACCGCATCAAGCGTTCGACCGCGACGCTTTGCCTGCTCGGCGACGCCACCCTCAAAGACCCTTGGGTCGGTTGGTCGCTACGGGCAGCCTACCAGCTGCGCCGGTCCCTGCTCGCCGCAAGCTTCAAAACCGCGGAGGAACCCGAGGATCAGTCCGGGGAGGCCCACCGCCTGCTCCTCGACCTGGGCGTCTTGGTAGTCCCAGCTCAGCCCGAGGAGATCTTGCGAGCCTTGAGTCACGCCGAGCAGGTTTCTGCAGCGCACCGCGATAGCCGAAGCCTTGCGAGGCTCCTCCGCGGCTTGCGAACCCCCTTAAGCACATCCTAGGACACGCTCTCGGGCAGGATGAAAGCGCCCTGTCCCAGGACACGCTCTCACGCAAGATAGATAAAAGCGCCCCGTCCCCGGACGCGCTCTCACGCAAGACAAGAGCGCCCCCAGGGGCATCCTCACCCACTGATGAGGCGCGTGATGTCGTTCAGCGTGAGGAAGATGAACAGCGTCACCAGCACCGCGACGCTCACCGCCACAATGCGCTCCAGCACGCGCTTGTCGACCGGCCGCCCACGACGCACGCGCTCCACCACGTTGAAGAAGATGTGCCCCCCGTCGAAGGGCAGCACAGGCAGCAGGTTGAGGATGCCCAGGTTGACGCTGATGAAGGCCAGGAAGAGCGGATACCAGTGCTGATGCACGGCGGTCTGTGAGTAGCGCACGATGCCGACCGGCCCAACTGCTCCGTTGGGGCCGGTCGGATTGATCTTGCCACTGAACAAGAGATAGAACCCCTCAAAGGTGCGGTAGATCACATCGCCCGTGGTCGCCGTCGCTACCCAGGCAGCCCGCAGAGGATTGGGCCGTGTCGTCACCTCACCGGCCTCCACACCGAGGTAGCCGGCCGTCTTGTCGTTAGGGTTGACCGCCAGCTTCACGGGCTTGCTCTCGAGGGCGCCGCTCGCCGTGCGGTACATCAGCGTGACCGTCGCGTTCGGGTGCGCCTGTAAGAACGCCGTCGCCGCCGCCCAGTCTTTCCATGTGTGGCCATTCGCGCCAACCAGCGTGTCACCGGCCTTCAACCCCATGCGTTCCGCCGGCGTCCCTGGCATCACCGACTGCACTTTCAGTGTCGCCGTCGGCACTCCCGCGACGAGCAAGAAGGCAAAGATGATGACCACGGCGGCAACGAAGTTCATGGCTGGACCGGCAAAGATCGTCAGGTTGCGTTGCCAGATCGGTTTCTTGAAGTAGACGCGATCGCCCGTTCCCGGAGGCACCTCTTCGTCGGGCGTCATGCCGCTGATCTTGCAGAAGCCACCCAGCGGGACCCAGCCGACGCCGTACTCGGTCTCGCCCCAGCGCCGCTTGGCCGCCGCGGGCGGAAAGCCAATGTAGAACTTCTCCACTTGCATCCCGAAGAGCTTGGCAAAGAGGAAGTGGCCGAATTCGTGCACGAGGATGAGCAGCGCTAGCCCGAGGATGGCGACAGCCAGCGTCCAGCTCGACACCACAAGGGAAGCGACCAGGCCGACGAGGAGCAGCCACGAGTAGCGCCCGAAGAGAGAGGTCGGTTCCTCCGTCGGTGGCGGAACCGGACGGCGCACGAGCCGCCGCCGCGGCGCTGGTGGTTGAGTAGGCTCGCTCATCTCATCGATTACCTTGCCGCAGGCGTTCATCGACAAACGCACGCGCCGCGGCATCGGCAGCGAACACATCGTCGACTGAGCGACACGGTTCGCTCCCGAGCTCATCGAGTGCCTCTTCGACGAGCGCCGGGATATCGAGAAAGCCAATGCGCCGGTCGAGGAAGGCGTAGACCGCGACCTCATTGGCAGCGTTCAAGACGACCGGCGCCCAACCGCCCGCCTGACCAGCATCGATCGCCAGCTCGAGGCACGGGAACAGGTCGGCGTCGTAGCTCTCGAAGGTCAGATCGTGGGCCAGCAGGTCGAGCGGGGCGACCATGGGCAGCTCAGCGCGCGCCGGATAGGTAAGTGCGTAGCCAATCGGCGTGCGCATGTCGGGCACGCCCAGATGAGCGAGGAGCGCACCGTCAGCGAAGCGCACCAGTGAGTGGACGAGGGACTGCGGGTGAATCACGACCTTGATCTGCTCGTACGGCATACCAAACAGGTGGTGCGCCTCGATCACCTCGAGGCCCTTGTTCATCAGGGTGGCCGAGTCGATGGTCACCTTGGGCCCCATGCTCCAGTTAGGATGCTTGAGGGCTTGCTCGGGTGTGACAGTCGCGAGCTCGGCGCGCCCCTTGCCGCGAAATGGTCCCCCCGAGCCGGTGATTAAGATCTCGCTCACAGCCGCGCGACGTTCGCCCTCGAGCAACTGGTGGATGGCGCTGTGCTCGCTGTCGACGGGGATGATGCGCGCGCCGGAGGCGCGCGCCGCCTGCACGACGAACTCGCCGCCGGCGACCATGCTCTCCTTGTTCGCCAGGGCGAGCGTATAACCGGCCTCTAGCGTCGCCAGTGTGGCGCGCAGGCCGGCCGCACCGACGATGCCGTTGAGGACGATAATCTCGCCCGCGCCAGGCTCCTCGCCGGCGGCCGCGATCAGCTCCGCGACACCCTCATCGCCGGCGAACACGCGCACTGGAGGTCCATCGGCGCTCAGCGGCTGCTCCCGCAGGCGCTCGCGCGCTCGCTGCGCCGCGGCCTGGTCGTGGAAGGCAAGCAGGCGCGCCCCGCAGCGCTGCGCCTGAGCGAGCACCTCATCGACGTTCGCGCGCGCCACAAGGGCCACAGCATGCAGCTCAGGCACGGCCGCGATGACTTCCAAAGCCTGACGCCCGATCGAGCCGGTCGCGCCGAGCACGACCACACGCCTCTCCGGTATCTTCTCTTGCCACACGGTCAGCGGCTGCACGCGCGCGCACCCCCGTTTGCACAACGACGACTACTCACAGGGTACCACGCCCACTCGAAGCCAGCGCGCTGCGTTGGCACCCGCCCTCACAGGTGCAAGGCAGAAGTGATAACGAAGTACGAGGCGACGCTGGCAAAGAGCAGCGAGTCGAAGCGGTCCAGGATGCCGCCGTGCCCCGGAAAGAAGTGGCCCGCGTCCTTGATCTCGGCGTCGCGCTTGAGCATCGACTCGAACAGGTCGCCCAGCGGCGCCGCAACGGCGATAACTGCTCCGAGCAGCAGGGCCTTGAGCGGCGAGACGAACGTGTAGAGGCTGATGAATTCGACCACGACCAGCGTGCCGATGACCCCGCCCACGAAACCCTCCCAGGTCTTGTGCGGCGAGAGACGGGGCACCATCGGCGTAGCACCAAAAAGCCTGCCGGCGAAGTAGGAGACGGTATCGCTGGCCCAGGTGCCAAAGACGACCGTCAGCGTGAGCTCACGCCCCTCGTGGAGCGTATGAAAGGTGTGGAGAGCAAAGACGCTGCCCTCGTGGTAGCGCCGCAAGGCGAGCAAGAAGCCAAACCCGAGGCCTAGGTAAGCAACGCCAAGGAGGGTCACCGCCAGACGCGCCGTGACATCCCGCCGCGGCGCCGGAAACGCGGTCACAGCGAAAGCAAGCAGGATCGTGGCGGCGAACATGCCGATGGCCGCCACGGCGGACCATGACCACGCGGCCCACAGCACGCCGAAGAGGCCAACGAAGCCGATCAACGTGATCGGTCGCAGAGCGCGCTGCATGCGGTAGAACTCGTTCAGGGCCAGAAGGCCCAGCAAAAGGTTGAGACCCAGGTACAGGACGCCGCCGTACCAAATGATGATGATGGCGGCGAGCCCGAGCAGGACGCCCGAGATGACCCTCGTGCGCAGCACTAGCGCCGTCCGAAGCGGCGTTGCCGCCGAGCGTAGACCGCCAACGCCTCGTCCAGGTCGGCCGGCGTGAAATCGGGCCACAGCTTGGGCACGAAGAGCAGCTCCGCGTAGGCCAACTGCCAGAGTAAGAAGTTCGACAGCCGCTGCTCGCCGCTCGTCCGGATGAGCAGCTCGGGATCGTGCATCTCCGGCGCGTAGAAGTGCCGCCGCAGATCGTCCTCGGTTACCTCAGCTGGCTCGACGCGACGCGCGCGCTGCTCTTCGAGCAGCGCGCGCGTCGCGTCGAGCAGCTCCGCCCGCGACCCGTAGTTGAGGGCGATGTAGAAGGTCATGCGCGCGTCGTCGCGGTTAGCCGCCTCGGCGCGCTCCATCGCCTCGCGCAGGTCTTGCGGTAGGCCAGCCCGACGCCCGATGAAGCGCACCCGCGCGCCCCGTCGCTGCGCCTCGGGAACCTCAGTGGCGATCTGCTCCAGGAACAGCTGCAGGAGAGTCTCCACCTCCTCTGGCGAGCGGGCCCAATTCTCCGTCGAAAACGAGTACGCGGTGAGCTCCAAGATGCCACAGTCGAGGGCGTGCTCAACGATGTGTCGCAGCGCCTTCGCGCCCGCCCGGTGACCAGCGGCTACCGGCAAGTGTCGTCGCGCTGCCCAGCGGCCATTACCGTCCATGATGACGGCCACGTAGCGACACTGCGCGCCGCCGGCCGGCCGCGCGGTTGGACCCTCGGCGAAGGTGAGCCGCAAGCGGCGCAGAAAGGAGGCCATTAAACCTCGAGGATCTCTTGCTCCTTGCGCTTGAGGAGCTCGTCGATCTGCTTGATGTGCTCGTCGGTTGCCTTCTGCAACTGCTCTTCGGCACGCCGTTCGGCGTCTTCACCGATGAGTCCCTCGGTCTTCGCCTCTTTGAGATCCTTCAGTGCATCACGGCGAATGTTGCGCACGGCCACGCGTCCGTCTTCGGCCAGACGATGGACCAACTTCACCAGGTCCCGGCGCCGCTCCTCCGTGAGGGTGGGCACGGGCAGACGAATGACCTGGCCGTCGTTGCCAGGGTTGATGCCTAGGTCTGACTCGCGGATGGCTTTCTCGATCGCCTTAATCGACGACTTGTCGAACGGGGTGACGGTCAGCAGCCGCGCCTCGGGAGCGGCGACGCTGGCTATCTGCTTAAGCGGCGTGGAGACGCCATAGTAATCGACATGGATGCGGTCGAGCAGCGCCGTTGAAGCGCGACCGCTGCGTACTGTGTTGAACTCGGTCTGGGTCGCCGCTACCGCCTTGGCCATGCGGCTCTTCGCTTCGTCGAGCAGCTCTTTCTCCACGTTGGCTTCCTCCGTCTCTCGCTCCGTGAAGTCCGCCGGCGAGCGTGCTACGAGCCCTCTACAGAGGCTCGCTCGCCCACGACCGTGCCGACACGTTCGCCAGCCAGCACGCGCACGATGTTATCGCCAGTCATCTTGAAAACGTAGATCGGCAAGTGGTTGTCCATGCAGAGCGACAAGGCCGTCGTGTCCATCACCTTGAGGCCGCGTTCGATCGCCTGCAAGTGCGTGAGCTCGGGGATGAAGACGGCCTGGGGGTCGACGGCCGGATCGGCGCTGTAAACGCCGTCGTACTCACGCTTCGCCATGAGAATCGCCTCGGCGCCGATCTCCAGCGCCCGCAGGGCGGCGGCGGAATCGGTCGAGAAGTACGGGTTGCCCGTGCCGGCGGCAAAGATGACGACGCGCCCCTTCTCGAGGTGGCGCAGGGCCCGGCGGCGGATGTACGGCTCGCAGATCGACTCCATCCTGATGGCGCTCATGACACGCGTGATGACGCCTTCGCGCTCGAGGGCGTCCTGCAGAGCGAGTGCGTTCTGCACCGTGGCGATCATGCCGATGTAGTCGGCGGTGGCGCGATCCATGCCGCGGCTGGCAGCCGCCATGCCGCGGAAGACGTTGCCGCCGCCAACGACCACCGCGAGCTCCGCGCCGCTGCGCTGCACGAGGGCGATGTGCCGGGCCAGCTCCTGCGTGCGACCCGGGTCGATAGCTAAATTACCTTCGCCCGCTAAGGCTTGACCGCTCAGCTTAAGGAGGACGCGCCGGAAGGCAGGCTTCAATCGGCCCGATTCGTCAGCGTGTGCGGCCCCCGCAGCGTAGCCCCCCTCCACAGCGTCCTACTCCTGCGTCTCGCCGAGCTGGAAGCGCACGAAGCGGCGCACCTCGACGTTCTCGCCGATGATGCCCACCAGGTCGGTGCGCAACTGCTCGATCGTGCGATCGGGATCTTTCACGAAGGGCTGCTCCATGAGGCAGACCTCTTGGAAGAACTTGTTGAGCTTGCCCTCGAGCATCTTCTCGACGACGTTCTCGGGCTTGCCCTTGGCCTGCTCGCGATAGATGGCCTTCTCGCGCTCAATGACCTCGGCGGGCACTTCTTCGCGGCGCACCCACAACGGGCTAGCGGCCGCCACGTGCATGGCCAAATCGTGCGTGAACTCCTTGAACGGCTCGCTCCGGGCGACGAAGTCGGTCTCGACCCCGACCTCGACCAGGACGCCGATCCTGCCGCCAGCGTGCACGTAGGCGTCGATAGCGCCTTCCTTCGTCGCCCGGGACGACTTCTTCTGCGCCGCCGCGAGGCCCTTCTTGCGCAGCTCGTCGATGGCCTTCTCCATGTCGCCATCGGTCGCTTGCAGGGCAGCCTTGCAGTCCATCATGCCAGCCCCGGACTTCTCGCGGAGCTCCTTCACCATCTTGGCGGTAATCTCTGTCATTTCGTCAACTCGCTTCGTCGTTAGCGGACACCACAGCGGCGCCCGGATCGTTCAATGGTCTTGCTAGCTAGCCACCGATAGCCTAGCGGCGCTCACTCGGCAGCTTCGGGCGCGCTGGCGGCGGATGCGTCTGACGCTGGAGCGGCCTCGGCCGCCACTTGGGCGGTCTCTTCGGCAGCCGCCCTCTGCGCGGCAGCTTGCTCCGTCGCGGCCTTCTCGGCGGCGGCCTTCTCCGCGGCCGCCTTCTCGGCGGCGGCCTTCTCCGCGGCCGCCTTCTCCGCGGCCTTCTCGGCGGCGGCCCTGAACTCGGCCTCAGCCACCTTCTGCCGCCCTTCTTCGATGGCCCGCGCCATGGTACGCACAATCAGCGCGCAGGAACGAATCGCATCGTCGTTCCCGGGGATCACGTAATCGATCTCGTCGGGATCGCAGTTTGTGTCGACGAGTCCGACCAAGGGGATGCCCAGCTTACGCGCCTCGCGCACCACGATCGCCTCTTTGCGCGGGTCAACGACGAAGACGGCGTCGGGCAACCGCTCCATCTGCGCGACACCACCGAGGTTGGTCTCCAGCTTCTCGAGCTCGGCGCGCATGCTGATCTGCTCGCGCTTGGGCAGCACGTCAATCGAGCCGTCCTCGACCAGCTTGCGCAGTTCGTGCAGGCGCTTGATGCGCTTCGACAGCGTGGCGAAGTTAGTCAGCAGCCCGCCAAGCCACCGGGTGGCGACGTACGGCTGACCGACACGCTCGGCTTCTTCCTTGATGGCGTCCTGGCACTGCTTCTTTGTGCCCACGAACAAGACTGTGCCGTTGCGCGCCGCGACGTTGCGCAGAAACGCGTAGGCCTCGTCGATAAGAGCACTGGTCTTCTGCAGATCGATGATGTAGATGCCGCCCCGCTCGCTGAAGATGTAGGGCTTCATCTTGGGGTTCCAGCGGCGTGTCTGGTGGCCGAAATGGACGCCGCTTTGCAGCAGCTCCTTCATGCTGACTGTCGGCACAACTGCCTCCTTGAGGATGTGGTTATTCGTCATTGCAGCCGGCATGGAGCTTCGTGGATCCGCAATCGGGACACCGCCACGAGCTCGCGGCTTGCCGGGTCGACGTTGATAGGACGGCAGAAGAGTTTACCACAGTAACTGTCGCCTCGGACAGGCAAGCCCTCCTTGGGTCGTGTGCGCGAGCGCGCGGCTGCGGACGCAGCCGCGCGCTCGCGCGTGACGCGCTGCCCGGGCTCGCCTCGCCACGTCGCCATCGCTGTTTACACAAGCACGCGCAGCGCTCTTCAGCCCGCCTCTGCGATGCCGATGCACATCGGCGAGCGAGTTGACCAGGTTCTGGCGAGCCACAGAAGGAGTCCGACGATGGAGCGAATCCGCCTGCTCTTCCGCACACCCACCCTCGCAATCCTTATCATTACCGCGGCGCTGGCGGGCGCCTTTGTCGCTGTGTCCGTGGCGAGCGCGAAGCCGCTTTCGTCGTCGTCACGATCCACTCTGGCCATGACGGGCACTTCACTGCCAACGACGAGTGCCACCGTCACCACAGCGTCTCCCCGCTCCCTGCACGGAGCACACCTCAAGGGTCGCACGATCGCCTTGCGCGAGCCATACCTCGTTGCGACCCCGGACATCGCTCTGGGCATGCCCGTCACGGCGAGCTCACAGTTGCAACGTGATCCCGCTCCCCATGCCGACGACGGCGACCTGAAGTCGCGTTGGATCGCCGCCACCACTGCCGTTCCCCAGTGGGTACTGATTGACCTGGGCAGCCGGTGTGACCTGACGAGCGTCACGATGACGTGGTACGGCAGCAGCCGCGTCTATCAGTACCGCGTGGACGTGAGCGATGATGGCACGAGCTTCGTTCCCGGTTCGACACGGAGCACGAGAGCCGGCTGTACCTCCACGACCGAGACGTTACAGACCAGCGCCCGCTACGTGCGCGTCGTCGTCTTGCGTGTGAGCAGCGGACGACCGTCCCTGTACGAGATCAGAATTGTCGGTACGACGAGTCAAACTGCGGTGTCCGACTCCTCCCCGGCGCCGACACCGGAACCTTCGCCGGGCGACTCTGCCACTCCTAATCCAGCTCCCTCGCCGACCCTGAGCCCCGCGCCGACTCCGTCACCGACCGTCAGCGGGACCGCCACGCCGACGCCGAGCGACAGTCCCACGGTTGCGCCATCGCCGACGCCCACCGCCTCCGACAGCCCGACCACTACGCCGGCGCCGAGCGACAGCCCGACCCCCTCACCGTCGCCCACACCGTCGCAGAGCCCCAGCCCGGTGCCCACAGTAACGCTGGTGCCCTCCCCGGCATCGGATCCAGTCGTGAGCGCCCTTCTGGCGCGCCGCGACCTCATTTACGGTTCCGAGATCGGCGCCTGGCACACCGACGGAAAGCCAGCCGTTGACCCAACTACACCGATTCCCAGCCTCGTGAAGGCGGCTAAGATCCCGCTGATCCGTTTCGCAGTCTATGACGCCTTCAGCGACATGACCGATCCGACCGGAGCGCCGGGCACGCAGAGCAGGGCCAAGTTCGACGCCGCGATCGACGGCATCAGAAACAACCTTGGCGCCGAGATCATCTTCAAGTTGCTGCCGATCACACGCGACACGATTGGCACGAAGCCCGGCACTATCTACGTGCCGCCCCTCACCAACCTCGCCATGGATCTGCCGTACGACGAGGCGGTCATCAAAGAGGCTGGGCCACGCATCCGCATCTACGAATCGAGCAACGAGATCGAGTACGACGCCTATAAGCTCTGGGGCTTCCCGAGTGCCGGTGCACCGGGTTTGGGCACGGTCATCGGCGAGGAATACGCCGCCACCATGCCCGTACTGAAGAAGTACGCCCGCAGTCTGGGCTTTAACATCATCGCGGTGGGTTACATGGGCACGGCGGGCGGTTTCAACTGGGGCGACTCAATCGCCAAGCCGCGCTTGCGCACCTGCACGGAGTTCATGACCGCCGTGCACAACGCGTACGTCGCCAGTGGCTACGACCCAGACTACATCCCCGACGCTGTGAGCTTCCATGCCTACCCGTACGGCAGTGACTTCCCTCCCGATACGCCGCTCAGCGACGTCATCGCTTACTACGACGCACTGACGAAGGCGTGGCGCGCCGAGATCAACCGCATCTGGGGCCCCGAGATCGGGCCGACCATCAAGCTCGCCTGCACCGAGTGGAACGCCGGCGACTGGAACTCAAGCTACCAGTGGCCTGGCTTTCTCGACCAGCGCGTGAACGAGTTCTACACCGCCTGGCTGGCAATGCTGCGGCGCAACGACTACTGGCTCGCGAACCAGTTCGCCATCGCCTCCAACTCCACGCAGAAGTACGACATCATCAACACGGACGGCACGACCAGTCGTCAGTACGACGCGTTCAAGGCCGCTAGCCTCGCGGACCCGGTGCACTGAGCTATGAGCTCCGTTGAGCTCAAGAGCGCTGCTGATCTAGGGCGCTGAGAAGCTGAACCCACGGCGGGCCGCCTCGGCTACATGCACCGGAGGCGGCCCGCCCTCCCGCGTCCTAGAGGCCCACCCTCCCCCCGGCGGAACACCGGCACGTAGCTGCCGTTGGCGGCGACCACGCCGTAGATCAATCTCGCATGCCTGCCAACTGCGCCATCCCTCCACCTCCTGATCGCTGCAGGACCATGGCTCGTATTGCATCGACCGGTCGAACCCGCCGGGGCCGAGTGCGGGCAGTACGCCCCCACTCACGCTCGACAGAGAAGGTTGGCATTTCAGGCGGCAGAGCAGGGACCGGGTTTCGGTGGGAGGCCTCACCGGGTGCTCAAGAGACCACGTGCCAGACCGCTGAGCCAGCCTTGCCATTCTGGTGAGTCAACAACTGGGCTGGGCTCGCCGGCTTCGCCGGCGAGCCCAGCCCAGTTCTCCCCCCTCTTCCCTGCCACACATCGACGTCCAGGCAACAACCTGCACGGCCGCAGCGTGTTTTCACGCGCTCACCGCGGCGCCGCCCCCACGGCGCCGCCAAAGCCCCTCACACGCTGCGCATCATCTCGATGTCACTGAATCACCACGAAAACGCTGCGTATCACTTCCACGTTACCGAGGTTATCGACCGAGAAGTACTCGATGCTGTGGATTCCCGGGTCATTTCCCAGGACCACCAGTGTGCTACCTTGGTGCCAGTCGCCACCGTCGAGACGCCAGAAGGACGAGTTCACGCCGCTCAGCGAATCAAGCGCATACAGGTGCACCGTGACGTTGCCCGTCTGGGGCACTGGCACGAACGCCATTCCGTCGGCACTCAGCGCCAACGGCGCATCCGTCCACGTGAAGGGTGGCGTCGTGTCGATCTTCACCGTGCAGGTCTGCACCTCGCCAACGTTCCCAGCCGCGTCAACGGCGTAGTAACTCAGTGTGTTGTAGCCGTCGGGCGAACCCTTACGACGTGCGCCAACGGTGGCAGCCGTGCCCTCTTGCCAGTCGCCCGAGTTCACGCGGTAGTAGGTGTCCGCCACACCGCTTGTCCCTGTCACATCACTTGGCCCATCGTCGTTTGGCGTAAGGTTGATCACCACCGGACCAGCATGCCACTGGTCATCGGCGCTGGAGGAGACCGTCGGCGGGGTGGTATCGATGTTGACGTAGCCGATCTTGGCCGGTTGCTCGACGTTACCGATCGCATCGGTGGCGTAGTAGGTCACCGTATGCGAGCCATCGCCGCTCACCGTGAAGGGCCCGCTGTAGGTCTGCGGAGCGCCACCGTCGAGCGTGTAGGTAATCGTCGCTGCGCCCGTGCCGCCCATGGCGCTGAGGGTGACGGTCTGGTCGCTGTTGACCCAGCCTGAGGTGGCGTCGGGCGCTAGGCCCGTCGCCGTCGTCGTCGGCGCCTCGGTAGCGATGTTGACGTAGCCGATGTGGGTAGCCTCAACGTTACCGGCGTTGTCGGTGGCGAAGTAGGTCACCTCATGCGAGCCGTCACCGCTCACGGTGAAGGGCGCGCTGTAGGTCTGTGGAGCGCCACCGTCGACCGTGTAGGTGATCTCCTTGACGCCAGAGCCACTGCCGTCGTCGGCGCTGAGGGTAACGGTCTGGTCGCTGTTGACCCAGCCGGAGGTGGCGTCGGGCGCCAGGTTCGTCGCCGTCGTTACCGGCGGGGTGGTGTCGATCTTGATGGTGCAGCTGCCCTGCGTGACGTTGCCGGCGCTATCGAGGGCACGGTACTCATAGACGTGCTGGCCGTCGTTGTCAGCGGCCGGCACGACGAACTGGTTATTGGCCGTATCCTTGCGCCCTGCAGGCGGTACTGCGTCTGAGCAAGGCCGCTACCGCCTTCATCGGCAGCGGTCAAGGTGACCGTCACGTCGCTGTTATGCCAGCTCGTGTCGCTATCGGCGTCAGAGGAGACCGTCGGCGGGGTAGTGTCGATGTTGACGGTGACGCTCTCCGGCCACTCCAGGTTGCCCGCCTTGTCAAGCGACCGATAGAGCACAGTCGTTTGGCCGGGATTGGACACCGTGGTCGATGTGCCGGCCGTCCAGGTGTTGCCACCGTCGAGGGAGTACTCGGTGTAGTACACGCCCGAACCAACGTCGGTGGCCGTGAAGTGCAGAGTGACTGGCCCGTTGTGCCAGAGCCCGTCGTAGTCGGTCGTCGTTACCGGCGGAATGGATTCGGGGCTGCCGAAGCTGTCTTCGCGCAGCTGGGAGATCGTCATGGTGGGAATGCCCATGTCGCGCACGTACTGACAAATCTGGGTCAAGTTATCGATCGACTGCGTGTACGAATCGGTCGTTTCCCCAATGGCGTGGAAGTACAGCTCAATCACGCCGCCGTTATTCACGGCCCGATCGATACGAGCCTCGATGTCCCCCACGCTCAGCTTTGTAGCATCGGTGGAAGACGCCGGGATCATGTACGGCTCAGCGATCGGCAACGCCATCGGCCGATAGTCCACGAGGCGACCAGTCAGCATCCCCGTCTCGGACATAGCCTGGAGAACCGTCGGGTTGTAGGCACCGTTCGGATAGGCGACGTCGCGCGCCGCGCGCGGCATGCCGTTCTGGATCAGAAAATCGGCGCAGCCACGTAACTCGCTCTCGGCAGTCGCCAGGTCGACCGTGGTGAGGTTCGTGTGGTTGACGGTGTGGTTGCCGATGTCCCAGCCATGCGCGTAAAGGTCCTGCAGCTGGGTCAGGTTCATCTTGCCGCTGCTGCCTGATTGGACGTCGGCTGAAGGCACGTATGCCGTTCCCTCTATGCCGTAGCTCTGTAGGATCGGGTAGGCGCTGTTGTAGACACTCACGTCGTCGTCGTCAAAGCTGAAGAGGACCGCTGGAGTGGTCACGACCCCTACCCGCAAGTCATCGAAGCCGACCGTCGTCATCTGTCCGGTCTTGGCACGCACCTCCATGCGCACGGCGACCATCGTGTCCGTCCATGACGGCGCCACCGTGCTCGACAGGAAGGAGGACGCGCCAACGCTGATCAGGTTCCAGCCTTCGTGCATGCCGGTCATGTCGGAGTTGGTGTAGTAGAAGCTGCGCGAGAAGAGCGGATCGGGTGAGAAGCGCACCCGGAACGTGCCCACGGTGTCGTGCCAGTCGCGCGGCAGGTACACCCACAAGCGCACGCGCCCACCGTAGAGCATGCTCGACATGTCTTGGTTGATCGTCTTCTGGACGACAACCTCACCGCCAGCGATGCCGGTGGTCAGCTGCAGTGAGCCGGTCCCCTCACGGAAGTGAACGGTATCTTCACTCTCTGTGCCGCTCGCTCCGTTGGCCAAAGACACGGTCCACTCAGTGGCACTATCGAAACTGGAGATTTGCGTGCCGGTATAGCTCACCAGGTTGGGCGGTACGGGAAGACCGGCAATGCGCACCGACACCATCCGTGGCGCTTCGCTGTTGCCGGCGTTATCGGTGGCCCAGTAGGTCACGTAGTGCGCCCCGTCCGAGTCGACCGTGATCGAGACGGGCCCAGCGCCAAGCGTCTCGACCGCTGGATTGCCGTCGATGCGGTACCACACGCTGTGTACACCCGACCCGTCGGGGTAGTCCGTGCCGATAGCCGAGTCGACTGCACTCAAGCTGAGCGTCACTGGGCCGCTGTGCCACGAGTCGTCGGCCCCACTCAGCGTGCTGACCGGCGGTGTCTTGTCGATCAGCAGCGAGATGGTTTGGTCGGCCTCGATGTTGCCGACGCCGTCGACGGCGTGGAAGGTCAAGGTGGCCGCCCCTTCGTTGGTGAAGGCGGTCACGAAAGCGGTGTCACTGGCCACGCTAATCCACGTGGTTCCGCCGTCGAGACTGTAGTCAATCTCTTTGATGCCGGAGTTGCCCGACAGGATGTCCGTTGCCGACAAGACGATCGTGCCGCTCGACCAGCCCGAGCTCGGCGTAGCCAATGTGGTTGGCGCCTGAAAGTCGGTCATCGTGTGCGGCGCCTCGCTGTTGCCGGCGTTGTCGACGGAGTAGTAGGTCAACGTGTGCGGCTGGCTCGGATCGAGCGTGAACGCACCGCTGTAGAGACTGAAGTCCGTCGCGTCGTCGAGCTTGTAGTACGTGGCCGCCACGCCCGAGTTGTGGTCGACCGCAGTAAGGCTCACCCGTACAAGCCCGCCATCAGCTGGCACTGTGCTGGCCGTGGTTTGCGGCGCCCAGCGGTCGGTCTGCACCACGCCGAGGGGATCGTCGTTGAGGGCCTTCAACTGCGTGATGGTCAGTACCGGCAAGTTGTGCTGCACGATGTAGTCGCACAGTTGTGTGAAGTCGGCATCGCTGAGCGTGTAGCCGCTGGAGGTCGTGCCAGTCACATCGTGGAAGACGAGCTGAATCACGGCATTGTCGCGTATGGCCTGGTCGATGCGCTGCTCGGTCTTGGTCACACCGTAGTACCCGGCGTCGGTGGAAGGAATCAAATAGGGCTCGTCGAGCGGCAGCGCCAGCGGACGATAGTCGACCATGGTGCCGCTCGTCATCCCCGTCTCGGCCATCGCCTGCAAGACGGTGTCGTTGTACTGGCCGTCGACGTAGGCCACGTCGTGAGCGGCGCGAGGCATGCCGTTGGCGATGATGAAGTTCGTGCAGTCGAGGAGGTGCTGCTCGGCCCCAGCCAGAGTGAAGCTCGTCAGCTGGTCGCTTGTGCTGGAGTGGTTACCGATGTCCCAGCCGGCAGCGTACAGCTGCTGCAACTGGTTAACCGTCATGGAGCCGCTCTTGCCGATCGTCCCCGAATCGATGAAAGCGTTGCCGACGAGGCCGTGCTGGGCCATGATCGGGAAGGCGTCGGTGAACTGGCTCGCGGTACCGTTCTTGAAGCTCATAACGACGGCCGGCAAAGCCTGCACGCCATAGCGGATGTCGTCGAAGTTCACTGAGGGCTGGTAACCCGCCTTGGCAGTCATCCCGATGCGCAGGCGAACCATGGGGGCTGACCATGACGGGGTGCCGTAGGTGAGAAAGTCACCCTTCGCCACGCTCACCAGGTTCCAGTATTTGTGCAGGTTCGCGGGGTAGTAGTAGAAGTAGCTACTGAAGTTCGTCGTCGCTGAGAGGCGCACGAAAATGCCGCTATACGAGCTTAAGTCGTCGGAGAGATACACCCAAAAGCGCACGACGCCCGGCCCCGACATGTCGGCCGAGATGCTCGCTTGGTAGGTGACCGCGCCGCCCGCTGTCGCCGGCGTGAGTTTCAGTGAGGCGCTTCCCTCGCGATGCTTCGTGTCCGGGGCGAGAGTCCCGTTCGTGCCGCTCACCAAGGTCCAGCCAGCGGTGCTGTCACACGCCGAGATCTGCGTCCCGGGATTAGTGATCAGGTTGGGCGGCAGTGCATCGGCGCGCGCCGCGGAGGGCAGAAGGATCGCCGGCGCACACAGGGCCGCCAGGACTCCGAGCACAGCCGCGAGAACCAAAATCTTGCGCTCACTGCCCCTGCGAAGCTTGCTCGCCAGCCCCCACGTCGGCCAGCTTCGGCCGCACCGGTCTGCGGCACACATGAGTCGGTCGCCTACGTGCATGTTCCCCCTCCAGACGCCAAGACCCGGCCCTCTGCCAGTCCTGTTTACTTGACTCTGCACCAGCGACGCGTTGCGTAGACCTCACGACCATGGTTTCGAGAAACCCGCCGCCGAGAGTGGCGCCACGCAGCCCGCAATGCAGCCCGCAATGCATCTAAGGTAGTCATAGTAGCATCCCAGCCAGCGCCGGCAAACCACAGACCGTTACCAAACCGGTAAACGAATGGCACAGACTCATTGCGTTCATCGAGGTGCCTACATGACCCTTTGCCCTTGCAGTTCAGCAGTAGTTAAGCAAGTCCCTCGGACGGATACATCGCTCACACACTTCGCGCAGGCGTGCGTCACAGCGGAGCGGCAGCAAATCCAGCGCCAGTGAAGACCGCTCGCGCAGCTGTCCACCGAACAGGGAGCGGCTGAGTCGCCTTCTGCGAAGCCGGCTCTACATGTCCCTGCACGCGTTGGCGGAGAATGAACACGTAAGTACAAGTGCGGGGCACCCGCGGTTGGTCTTGATCTGTCAGCCGACTGAGCAGCGCCGTCCCGTGTTCGTGCCGGTGAGCGTATGGTCCAGCCGCTCCGCTGGCGCTGGTAAGACGTCGCGCCCCGCCCGCGTTGGTGAGCGCTTGACCAGCGTGTATCCTGGTAGTTCTACCGCTGGAGGGAGGGTTAATGGTGGCGCAGCACGTCCAGACACATTGGCATCGCCGCTTCAACGCAGCCCACCGCTTGGCGCAGCGCCACCGCGTCGGTTTGAACGAGGCTCTTCTTGTCCGTCCGAGGGGGGAGCTGTGAAGCGCAGCCAATGAGCTTCACCGCTGACAACTATGCCGACGAACTGGCGGCTGCTGAAGACGCGGGAACGATCTCGCGCACGACCGCCGCCGCGGGAGACTCGATCGCCGTCGCCGTGTGGACCATCGTCGCCCGCGTGAGCGGCTTGGCCAAGTTCGCCGCCATTGGCGCCGTGCTCGGCCCCACGTTCTTCGGCAACACCTATCAGTTCACCAACTCGCTTCCTAACCTGGTCTACTACGGTTTCCTCGCTGGCTCCCTCTTCTCCTCACTGCTCGTGCCGGCGCTCGTCCAGCACATCGACGCCGGCGATCGGGCCGCCTCGCAGCGCGTCGCGGGTGGCTTCCTCGGCGTCACCGCTGTTGCTCTCGTAGCCGTCGCGCCGGTGGCCATCTTTCTCGGACCGCTGATGCTGCGCTTCGGCGCCCTGGCCGGGGGAGCGGCAACGACGGGAGCAGCTCAGGAGCGCGTGGCGCGCTGGCTCATCCTGATGTTCATTCCGCAGATCTTCCTCTACGGCGTCGTCGGCACGGCGACGGCCGCCATGAACGCCCGGCGCCGCTTTGCGCTGGCCGCCGCGGCGCCGGCTATCGAGAGCCTCGGCATCGTCGCCGTGCTCGTCGTGACAGCCCTGGTCTTTGGCTCGCGCGCCGGTGTGAACAACGTCTCCACGGGCGAGATGCTCCTGCTCGGGTTCGGCACAACCGGCGCCGTGGCCTTGCATGCGGCGACGCAGTGGTGGGGGGCCAAGCGAGCCGGCATTACGCTGATCCCCCGCGCCGGCTGGCGCGACCGCGAAGTACGCGCCGTCGTACGCCGCGCGCTGCCCTCGCTCGTACAGGCAGGTCTGCAGGCACTGCAGGTGTTGGCCCTCCTGATCGTGGCGAACACCGTCGCCGGCGGAGTGGTCGCCTTTCAGATCGCGCTCAACTTCTACTACTTGGCGATTGCGGTTGGCGCCACCCCGGTGGCGCTGGCGTGGCTGCCGCGACTGGCGCGCATGCACGTCGCCGATGAGATGCAGGAGTTTCACGACACGCTTCTGCGTGGCCTAGCGCTCGGGTTTTTCATCACGATTCCCGCCGCGGCTGGCTACCTGGCCCTGGCCACGCCTCTGGCTCGAGCAGTCTCCTTCGGCAAGATGAACTCGACCGCCGGAGTCGGCATGGTCTCAGTCTCGCTCATGGCGCTCTCGGTGGCCGTGATCGCACAGACCGCTTTCATGATCGCCACGTACGCCTCCTACGCCAGAAAGGACACGCGCACACCGATGAAGTCCATGATGCTCCAGGCTGTGCTGTGCCTCGGTCTCGTGAGCAGCGCCCTGCTCGTGCACGGTAGCGCCGTTCTCCTCGTGATCGGTCTCGCGTTTTCGGGCTCGGTCACGGTAGCCGCCTGGCATCTGACACGCCGCGTCCTCAAGGGTCTTGGTCCGAGCACCGAGCACCTGACGCCATCGCTGCTCAAGATCGCCGTCGGCGCCGCCGTCATGGTGGGCCCGGCGTGGGCCTGTGCGCGCGTTGTGCGCGCCTTGGTCGGCGACGGCGGCGCCAGTGCCCTCCTGGGCACCGGCGCCGCCGTCGCCGTTGGCGGGCTCACGTTCCTCGCCGTCGAGGCCTTCTGGAAGGCACCTGAGGTCGCCCAAATCACGGGTGGTTTGAGCCACCTCGGCAACAAGGCAAGACACACGTTCGCCGGGGTGACACATGACTAGGCTCGCCGTCGTACGGCCCGCCTTCGCCACCGCCAAGGCCAGCATCTCTCCCCTGCTCCCCGTGCGGGCGCCGGCGACAGTTTCCCCGCTGGGCGCGTGGATGCGGCGTCTATTCGCGCCCACGGCGCTAGCCCTGGCGCTGGGCATCGGCGCTCTGGCAGCCCTCTGGCCACATCGCACCCTGGCCGCGTGTCTCGTAGTTGGGCTGGCCGCCCTGATCTGGCTGCGGCCAGCCCTCGCCGCCTACATCCTCATCGTCGTCACGCCACTCACGGCGGGTATCGACCGCGGCCTCGCTATTCCGCTGCTTCGGCCCAGCGAAGCCGTGGCCGTGTTCGTTGGCGGCACGCTCATGGCGCGCGGCGTCTTTCGCTGGCGCACCGGGCGACTGCCCCGGTTGCACCTCAGCCCCGTCGAGGTGTCGTTGGTGCTCATGGCCGTCTGTAGTTCGGTCGTGCCGATCATCTGGATGGTGGCCCGCCAGCACCCCATCGAGCACGACGACGTGCTCTACGCCATCGTCATGTGGAAGTTCCTCTTCCTGTATGCCATCGTGCGCTTGAGCGTCACGCGCGACGACCAGATACGCCGTTGCTTGTGGCTCTCGGTCGGCGCCGCGTCAATCGTCGCCGTGATCGCCATCTTGCAGTCGCTGCAGCTCTTCGGCGTCCCAGGCCTCTTGGCGCACTACTACTCGCCCTACGGGCACACTGGTGCATTGGAACACGCCCGCGGCAGTTCGACCCTTGCCCTGCCGGCGGCTACAGGTGACCTGTTGATTTACAACCTCGCCATCGTCACTGGTCTCTGGATGCAGCGCCGGCAATTCACCGGTCGACTGGCCATCCTGGCGCTGCTGTTCGTTGCGGGAGCGTTGGCGTCGGGAGAGTTCTCCACCGCCATCGGTCTCGCCATCGCGATCGTGTGCATCGTGTTCGTCACGAGCTCCCCCGACCTGTTGGCCTTCTTCGTGGTGGCCGGCGCGGCCGCCTTGGCGGCGCTGCGCTCGGTCATCGAGCGACGCCTGAGCGGCTTCCAGTCGGCTTCCGGCCTGCCGGCCAGCTGGATCGGCAGGCTCAACAACCTGGAGACGTACTTCTGGCCACCGTTGTTCTCCGACTGGAACTTCCTCTTCGGCGTACGGCCAGCCGCGCGCGTCGTGGTTCCTTACCAAGCGACGGGATACGTGTGGATCGAGAGCGGCTACACCTGGCTCCTGTGGGGCGGTGGCATCCCTCTCGTCGGAAGTTTTGTCTACTTCGTCTATACTACAGTGAGAATGAGCTGGAGAGTGGCCCGCCAACGCGGTAGTGCTGCAAGCATCGCCGGCATGAGCGCCTTCGTCGCCGTAGTTGTGACGACAGTCCTCATGATCTTCGACCCGCATCTCACCTATCGCGGATCGGGAGACGAGCTCTTCTTCCTCCTCGCGCTGACTGCCGTCGGCAGTAGCCGCCTCTCTCCCACGACGAAAGACAGCCAGGCCGGCGTAGCAGCAGTGACCGGCGACAACCCGACCGCAAACGAGAGGCCAGCCCGTGAGAGTGACTAAATCCGATTCCGACAGGGTGCCGGGCGCGCACGCCGCACGAATGTCGGGCGAAGTAACCCCGCCGAGCAACGACAGCCCGCTGCGCGCCGCCGTCGCATCTCGGTCGGCGACGCGCTTCATCGTCGCCAACTTCGGCCTCATCCTCGCCGTGATCGCGGTGACGCTCGTCGGCGCAGGCCTGCTCTCCTACACGCGAACGCCAATCTACCGCTCCACGGCCTCCGTCCTCGTGCGCGCTCAAGTCGTGAACGGCAGCGCCTCCGCCCCGGACATGGCCACTGAGAAGGAGCTCGTTTCCTCGGGGTCGGTACTCGGACCGGCGGCCACCTTCCTGGGCATGTCGCAGGACCAGGTGGCTGACGGACTGTCGGTCACCGTTCCTCCCGAGGCAAACGTACTCAACATCTCCTTCAACTCCGCCAACCGCCAGCTAGCTCGCCGCGCCGCCCAGGAGGTCGCCGAGGAGTACGTGAAGACGGCCGGTACCCTCTCGCCGCCAGACAACAAGGTCCCTGCGGCGGTCATCATCACGCCAGCGAACTTGCCCATCGGGCCGGCTAGCCCCAATCACAAGCTCGACCTCGCCATCGCCCTCGTCGTCGGCGTCGTGCTCGCTCTCGGCATCGCCTTCGTGCGCGATCGTCTCGATGACGGCGTACGCGACGCCAACGACTTCGAGCTCTGGCTTGAAGCACCGGTGTTGGGTGCCATTCCGCGCTTTGCTCACAGAAAGGACCGCCCCAGCGAACAGCTCGTCGTGGTAGAGAAGCCACGTTCAGCGGCGGCGAAGGCATACCGCGATCTGCGTACTCGCCTGCTCCAGGTCGCCGCTCGGCGCCACGAGAAGGTCCTGCTTGTGACGTGCCCCTTGCGTGAGGAGAAGAGCACCGTAGCGGCTAACCTCGCCGCCGCCCTCGCCGGCATTGGCGCACGCGTCGCCTTCGTCTGTGCCGACTTCGCCGAGGAGCACACGCACGAGATCGTCGGGGCCGAAAACCACGTCGGCTTGAGCAGCATCGCAGATGGCTCCGTCAGCCTCGCGCCGGCACTGCAGAGCACCGCCGTAGCCGGTCTCTTCGTCCTTGCCGCCGGACCGCCGGTCGATGATCCCGCCGCCGTCTTGCAGACGACCGCGATGCGACGCACCCTCGACCAGCTGGCTGATGGCCTCGACTTCGTCGTCATCGACGCGCCACCCCTGCTCGCTGGCGCCGACACGATCGCCCTGGCCGAGTTGGTCGGCATGGTCCTCATCGTCGGCGACGCCAAGCACTCCACACGCACAGAGATCGCCCTCGCCAGCGAGCAGCTGGGCGATGAGCGCTCCAAGCTCGTCGGTGGCGTCCTCGACAACGTCAAACGCACTACCACGCGCTCACGCAAGACCGCCCGCCAACCCCGCGGCGAACGGCCGGCGCGTTCGCTGTCTCAGCCGGCGAGCGACCAGGTGCCGACCACATCGGCTGCCACACGAGCGGAGGTCAGAGTACTGACCCTCGAAGACGCACAGCACGTCGCCCAACCCGTGCGCACTCAACCGACAGGCCGCCAAACCACAAAGGGGGACGACCGATGAGCACCGACGCACAGAGCCCAACCGGCAACGGGCAAGCACTACAGGAGCATGACAGTCAGCCGTACTGCCGGCTCTTTCTTGTCCGGCACGGCACGACGACTATGAACCGTGAGAACCGCTACCGCGGGCGCTGCGATGTGCCCCTCGACGCGCAGGGCTATCAAGATGCAGTGGATGCCGCCCGTCTGCTCTCGAAAGTCGGGCTGACGGCAGTCTACGCCAACCCGCTGCGCCGCGTGATGGCGACGGCGCAAATCATCGCCGACGAGGCCGGCGTGCCCGACCTGCGCATCCTGCACGGCCTGAACAACGTCGATTACGGCGCCTGGGAGGGCATGACCGCCGAAGAGGCGGCCGCCTACGACCCCGACGCCTTTGCGCTCTACCGCACCTCGCCCAGCAAGGCCGCTTGTCCACACGGCGAGCGCCTGTGCGACGCGCAGCGGCGCATGATCGAAGCTCTTCAGCTCATCGGCGCGCGCCACGTTGGCGAGACGGTTGCCGCTGTTACGCACGCCGTCATGATCCGCCTCGTGGTCGCCAAGCTCAACGGTATCGAAGACGAGAGCTGGCGTATCCCCGTGGGGCGCGGCTCGGTGACGGAGTTCCACATTCAAGACGGAGACATCCGCTTGGTGGCCCTGCCTCGAGGCGAGGATGTCGACTAGATGTGCATTCACCGCAAGACGTTGGCGACGGGCAGCGAGCAGTCCGCAGCGTCGATCCACGCCCGCGGCATGAACTTCGCATGAGTGACGTCGGCATGGTCGCATGAGGTCACGCGCCAAACCGTTCCGCATCCTCCTCATCGTGGAAAACGTGCCCCTGGCACGTGACCACCGGCTCCAAAAACAGGTCGGTAGCTTGCTCGCCCATGGCTACCGCGTGTCAGTGATCTGTCGTCGCGACCCGGACAATGGAGCCTTCCCGGGAATCGACCTCCTCGAATACGACCTACCCGGCGACGCACAGAGCAAGGCTGGCTTCATACGCGAGTACGGCATCTCGTGGACGAGCGCAGCGCGGCTGGCCCTGAAGAGCTTCGTCAGCGAGCCGTTCGACGCCATCCAGATCTCCGGCACCCCGGACATCTACTTCGCCATCGCCGCCCCGTTCCGTCTGCTCGGTCGGCCGCTCATCCTCGATCAACGAGACCTCTCGCCGGAGCTGTACGAGGCCCGCTACGGCAAGCGTGACCGGATCTACCGCACCCTGCTGCGCTGCGAACGAGCCAGCTACCGGGCTGCCGACCACATCATCACAGTTAACGAGACCTTGCGCACCACCATCGCGCGGCGCGGCGGCGTGCCGCTGGAGAAGATCACCGTCGTGGGTAACGGCCCGCGCCTCGCCCACTGTGAGCCCAGGCCGCCGCTGCCAGAGCTCAAACACGGCAAACGGTTTCTGGCGTGCTGGGTGGGCATGATGAACCCGCAGGATAGCGTCGATGTCGCGCTCCAGGCGGTCGCCCACCTCGTGCACACGCACAACAGGACGGACTGTCACTTCGCCTTCATCGGCGAGGGTGACACCCGGGCAAGCTGTCAAGAATTGGCTCGCGAGCTGGGCATTGACCAGTACGTGTCGTTCCCTGGCTGGCTCCCTGAGAAGCAGGTCTTCCGCTACCTGGCCACGGCTGATGTCGGACTCGAACCGAACCTGGAAGAGATCGTCTCGCCGGTGAAGGGCATGGAGTACATGGCCTTCGCGCTGCCCTTCGTCGCCTTTAACCTCCCGGAGACGAGGCAGCTCGCCGGTGAGGCGGCCGCTTATGCCCCACGCGGCGATGTTGACGCCTTCGCGGACCTCCTGGATGACCTCCTCAACGACGGCGAGCTGCGCGCCCAAATGGGGCAAGCCGGCCGCCGGCGCGTCGAGGAGACCATCGCCTGGGAAAACCAAGAAGGCCCCTACCTGACCATCTACCGTCGCCTCCTCGGGACGCCCGATGCGCCCCGCCAATCGGTGGGCGTCGCCGCTCGCGTAGCGGCAACGGCCCCGGCGCCGGTGCGCGACACGCTCAGCCACACGCGTGCCCGCGCTCGGTTGCGGGTGCGCACCCGTCTCGCGGAAAGCCCCAGGCTCTACTTGCCTTTCGCGCGCCGCAAGTATCCCGGCCCAAGCCCCCAGGTGGTGGGCGCCGACACTGAGCTTCTCATTGAGGCGTACACGCGCTGCGCGACGACGTTCGCCGTCTATGCCCTGCAGCTTGCCCAAGAGCGACCGGTGCGCTTGGCGCATCACCTCCATGCGCCGGCTCAGGTCATCGAGGCCGTGCGCCGCGGCGTTCCGGCGCTGGTTCTGATCCGTGAACCGCGGGCGACGATCCTCTCCCAGCTCGTCCGGGAGCCGAACGTCGTCATGGCCGACGCTCTCTACGCGTACGCGCGTTTCTACGAGAGCCTTCTCCCCTACGCCGAGGGCTTCGTCGTCGGCGAGTTTGCCGAGGTGACCAACGACTTCGCCGCCGTGGTGCGCCGCGTGAACCAGCGTTTCGGCACCGACTTCGTTCCGTTCGTGGCCACGGAAGAGAACCTGCGTGAGTGTTTTGCCCTCATCGAGAGTCGCGGCGCGCTTTCCCCGGTGCAGCTCGGTTTCGAGTCCGGCCTCGTGTCACGTGAGGAGGTACGCGCCGAGCTCGAGCGTCTCCGTCATCGGCGTGCCACCCTCGATACGAAGGAGGCCTGGATGCCGTCTGAGCAGCGCCAAGCAGCCAAGGAAGCCCTGGCCGAACGTTGGCAGCAGCCACAGTTAGCTTCGGCCCGTGAGCGCGCCCGGAGAATCTACACGATCTTCGTCCAGTTGAGCGCCCGTAGCGACGGCGACCGGGCGCAGTGGAGCGCCCGTAGCGACGGTGACCGTACTCAAGGGAGTTCTGGTCAGCCATGACGACTGCAGAGACAGGCTTGATCGCACCCCACGGCGGCCAGCTCGTCAACTTGCTCGTCGATCCGGCACAGGCCGACGAGATCAAGCAGCGCGCCGCTGAGTGGCCGAGCTGGCACCTGACGCGACGCCAACTGTGCGATCTCGAGATGCTCGCTTGCGGCGGGTTCTCCCCCCTGCGCGGCTTCCTCAGTGAGCCAGACTACGTCTCTGTGCGCGACTCCATGCGCCTCACCGACGGCACCCTGTGGCCCATTCCGATCACTTTGGATGTGCCTACCGCCGTCCTGCGGGCAGCCGAGAAGGCTGGCGTGCTCGCCTTACTCGATCCTCAAGGTGTTGTCCTCGCGGTGCTTCATCTCAGCGATGCGTGGCGGCCGGACCTGCGCGAGGAAGCCCTCGCCGTCTACGGCACCACCGATCCCCTCCACTGCGGAGTTGACTACGTCCTGCACCAGACCCATGCCTGGTATATCAGTGGCCAACTGCGCGTCCTGCAGATGCCGGAGCACTGGGACTTCCGTGAGCTCCGCCACGATCCGGCCACGCTGCGCAGCGAGTTCGCCCGCCGCGGCTGGCGCCGTGTCGTCGCCTTCAACACGCGCAACCCGATGCACCGCGCCCATCAACAACTGACGTTGCTTGCCGCACAACGCGCCAAGGCCCACCTCCTCATCCATCCGAACGTTGGCGCCACCAAACCGGGCGACATCGATCACTACACGCGCGTGCGCTGCTATCGGGCGATCCTGCCCTCCTACCCAGAGGGGTTGGCGATGATCTCGCTCCTGCCACTGGCCATGCGCATGGCCGGTCCACGTGAGGCGCTTTGGCACGGGATAATCCGCAAGAACTACGGCGCCACGCACCTCATCGTCGGCCGTGACCACGCTGGCCCGGGCGACGACACCGATGGCGAACCGTTCTACGACCCCTACGAGGCGCAGGATCTCTATCGCCGCCACGAGGACGAGCTCGGCGTAACCATGATCCCCTTCCCGAAGATGGTCTACCTCGAGAAGGACGGCACCTTAGTGCCAGAGGATGAGGTCCCGCGCAACGCCAAGGTAACTTTCATTTCTGGGACTGAGCTGCGCCAACGTCTCGCCGACGGACGCGAATTGCCGGAGTGGTTCACTCCGCCGCAGGTCGCCGCGGAGCTGCGGCGCGGCTACCCGCCCCGCTCCGAGCAGGGTTTTACGGTGTTCTTCACGGGACTTTCGGGCGCCGGCAAATCGACGATCGCCGGCGCCCTGTGCGCGCGGCTGCTGGAGCGCGGCGGGCGCCACGTTACCTTGCTCGACGGCGACATGGTGCGCCAGTTGCTCTCCAGCGAGCTCGGCTTCTCCCGCGAGCACCGCGACCTCAACATCCTGCGCATCGGTTTCGTCGCCGCCGAGATCACCCGCGCCGGTGGCATCGCCGTCTGCGCGCCGATCGCGCCCTACGACGCCACCCGACGTAAGGTGCGCCGGATGGTCGAGGAGGGCGGTCACGCGTTCATCCTCGTCTACGTGGCGACCCCGCTCGAGGAGTGTGAGAAGCGGGACCGCAAGGGCCTCTACGCGCAAGCCCGCGCTGGACGCCTGCCCGACTTCACGGGAGTCTCCGACCCGTACGAGGCTCCCACCGACGCCGAGGTCGTGATCGACACGCTGACCGAGTCTCCGGAGCAGGCAGCGCTGCACATCGTGAGCTACCTCGAGGAGCGCGGCTATCTCTGACGGCTCGAACGCGCCCTGAGCGCGCCGAGCCGTACGCGTCACTTATGGCTCGGGCGCGGCGCCATCGTCTTGACCGTGGAGCTTGATCGTGGAAGCCCAGCGACCGGCACGACCCGCTAACCGATAGCGGCCGGCTCGATCTCGTCGCGCAGGCGTCCCTTGAGCCGCAGGATGGCCTTGGTGTGCAGCTGCGAGACGCGCGACTCAGTGACGCCGAGCACTTCGCCAATCTCGCGCAGGGTCAAGTTCTCGTAGTAGTAGAGGGCGATGACGATCTTTTCGCGCTTGGGCAAGGCGTCGATCGCTGCCGCCAGGCGGGCCTTCATCTCGCTCAGGTCGAGCATCCGCGAAGGGTCGCGGCTCTTGGGATCTTCGATCGTGTCGATGAGGGACGAGGCGTCGCCGTCGGAACCGGAGATCGACCACAGCTCGTCGAGGGCGACAATCGAGGTGTTGGAGATCTGGGTGAGCGTCTGTTGAAACTCATCCGGCCGCATGCCCAGCGCACTGGCGATTTCGTCGTCGGTCGGTGCGCGGTGCAGGCGCGCCTCGAGCACAGAAATCGCCTTTTCGATCTCGCGCGCCTTGCTGCGCACACTGCGCGGCACCCAGTCGAGAGAGCGCAGCTCGTCGATGATCGAGCCCTTGATGCGCGCGATCGCGTAGGTCTCGAACTTGATCTCACGCGCCGGGTCGAAACGCTCTAAGGCGCCGATGAGGCCGAGCAAGCCGTAGCTGATCAGGTCGGCCTCCTCGATGTGCGCCGGCAGGCCGCTGCTCATGCGCCCGGCGACGTACTTGACCAGCGGCGCGTACGCGAGGATCAGGCGGTCGCGCGCGTTCTGATCGCCCTCTTCCTTGTAGCGCCGCCAAAGTTCGCGCGCCTGTGCGTCGTCGAGGCGATTCATTCTGGGTCGCTCACTGGCACGCCGTACGCCCCTTCAGGCACGTGGATGATGCCGTTCGTAGATCCTCCTCAGATGGGCGCCACTCACGTGCGTGTACACCTGTGTCGTTGACACCGAACTGTGGCCAAGTAACTCTTGGATAGCCCGCAGATCGGCCCCCTGCTCAAGCATGTGCGTGGCGTAGGCGTGCCGCAACATGTGCGGCGACGCCCGATCGATACCCGCGATCTTGCAGTATCTTAGCAGTAGCCTGCGCAGGTCGGAAGTGTGCAGCGGCCGGCCACTCTTGCTCAGAAGCAGCGGCGAAGAGGCGGCCGCCGGGCGCGCCGCCGCAGTGTCGTCGGCCGGCCGGCCGCCCAAGAGGGCCGGCCGGCCCCGCTCGAGGTAGCGGCGCGCCGCCAAGGCCGCCTCTTCGCCCAACGGCACAACGCGCATCTTGCCGCCTTTCCCGTGCAAGACCAGTTCCTCGCTGGCGAGACGCAGGTCGCCAAGCTTGAGACCGACAAGCTCCTGGCTGCGCAAGCCACTGCCATAGAGGAGCTCGAGGATCAGGCGATCGCGCAACTCGAGTGGCTCGTGGCCGCGGCACGCTTGGATCAGTTTCTCGACCTCATCCACACGCAAGGAGCGCGGCAGCCGTCGGCGTCGCCGTGGGCCTGGCACCGCAGACGAGACGTCCTGCGTGAGAGCCCCAACCTCGGTCAAGTACCGGCTGAAGCCGCGCAAAGCCGACAACTTGCGCGCCACTGTCGCCGGTGCGTAGCCGCGCTGACCGACGTACGCCGCATACGCGCGCACCGTGCGCCGATCGAGGTCGTGCAGAGTCTGGCGCCGATCATGGAGCCACGTGAGGAACTGTGCCAAGTCGGCGCCGTAGGAGCGCCGCGTCGCGACAGCCATGCCGCGCACTTCCAGCGCCCGCGCGAACTCCGCCGTCAGGTGGACGTCATCGCTCACCGCGTCGGCCGCCGCAGTCATCGCTGGCGCGTCAGCAGCGCTCTCCGATGTGTGTGGCGAACCTAGCGCAGGATCGGGCGAAATTGACTCGCGCTCTGGCGAACCCGCCGCGGATCGTCGCGATGCTGATTCGGATTGTCGCGCCCTCGCGCTCGTTGCGCTGTCCCCCTCGCTGGCCAGCAAAGAGTCGTGACACTCGGGGGTCAAGTTCGCCGACGGCCGACGGGAGTCCTGCACCCTTCACCGTCAGTCACAGGGGCGACAGAGGTGACGCGGCCGGCTTGGGTCCCTCAGCTGTCTTTGAGCACCCCGGCGCCTCAGGATGGGCAAGCGCCAGGCGGTGGGCGGCCGGCGGGCGGTGGGCGGCTGCGGCGCGGACGCGCCGCAGCCGCCCACCGCCCACACGCTCGATGAGCCCCTCGATCTCTAGCTCCGTCGCCAGCGTGGTCACTGCCGCCGCCGACAGGTGAGCCTCGACCGCCAGCTGGTCGATCGTGCACTCCTCGCGCTCCAACGCGGTAAGCACGCGCGCCAAAGCTTGGCGGCGTGGGTCCGATGTTGTCTGTGAACCAGCCAACCCACACAACTCGTCACTCGTCGCCGCGGGCAAAGGACGCGGCTCGTCACCAACCGCCCCGATCAAGCCGCGCACCTCGTCACTAGTCGCCTCGCTGAAGTCGCCCCGCGCCCCCGCTTCGGCAGCGTCGTCCGACCGGGACAGCTCCTCCTCCTCCCCAGCGAGCAGGTGCAGCTCACTCAGCACGTCGAGCGCCGATTCACAGAGGGCCGCGCCGGCGCGCAACAGCTTATGCGGCGCGGCCGAGAGGGGTCGCCCAGCCTCGCCAGGAACGGCGAATACCTCGCGCCCCGTCTCGACGGCGAACTCGGCCGTTGAGAGCGAGCCACTCTTGAAGGAGCCCTCGACGATCACGACGGCATGCGCCAGCCCGGCGATGATGCGGTTGCGTGCCGGAAAGCGCCAGACCCGGGCTGGCGCATGCCAGCCGTACTCGCTGAGCAACAGGCCCCGCTCCAGCATGGTCGCGAAGAGGCGCTCGTTGCTGCGTGGGTAGACATCAGCGGCACCGCACCCGAGCACTCCGACACTCGCCGGCCACCAGCTTCGGCCAGCCGTCAAGGCTGCCTGTTGCGCGGCCGCATCGATACCCATTGCCATGCCGCTGACCACGCAGACACCGGCGGCCGCCAAACCACCCGCGATACTGGTAGCCATCTCGAGGCCGTAGCGGGTGGGGTTGCGCGCGCCGACGACAGCCACCAGGGGGCGCTCGCCGAGGGCCTTGAGCGCCTCGTTGGCGCGCGCACCAGTAACGAACAGGGCCGCCGGCGGGTCGGCGATGTCGCGCAGGAGAGACGGGTAGTACGGGTCGGCGTAGGTCACGACGACCCGATCTGGACGGGCCCGCACGTCGTCCCCCGGCAGAGGGCCATCTACCCCCCGGTCGCCAAGGAAGGAGAGGATAGCGTGTTCGGGCTCCTCAAGGACGGCGGCCAAGCTGCCGTACTCGCGCATGAGTTTGCGCAAAGCGTAGGGATGCTCGCTCGTCACCCGAGCGATCAAAAGGCACAAGCGACGCTTGCTGGCCAGACTAGACATAGTCGGTGTGTGCCGGCCACGCGCGCGCCGGAGGACGCACCGTCACCTGTCTCACGTTGCCGAGGACATGTGCCAGCCACGCCCACGTGGGCACGCATCGGCACGCGAGAGCGCGTGGAGTGTGGCCGGCGGTCGTCAGGGGCGCCATGCCGCGCAAGTGAGGAGTGATGCTGCCCACCGTTAGAGCGTCCCCCGATAGGAGAGGCTCTCGGCCACGTGTGCGCCGGTGATCGTTGCAGCGCCTTCGAGGTCGGCAATCGTTTGCGCCACCTTGACCACACGATCGCAAGCGCGCGCCGTAAGCCGTAGCCGGTCGTACGCCCGGTCGAGCTGCTCAATGGCATCGGGACTGAGACGACAGAGACGTTTGAGGTGACGGGTGGTCATGTGGGCGTTGGCGTAAATGCCGGCGCCCGACAGGCGCGCGAGCTGTCGCTCGCGCGCCCCTTCGACCCGCTCGCGCACGGTCGCCGACGATTCGCCAGCCGAAACACTGCGACGCTCGCGCGGAGTGAGACGCGGCACCTCGAGACGCAAGTCGATGCGGTCGAGCAACGGCCCGCTGAGGCGCGCCAGGTACTGCTCGACGCGGTGCACCTTGCACGTGCATTGGCGCTCGCGGTCGCCGCGCCATCCACATGGACAAGGGTTCATCGCAGCGACCAACATGAGGCGGGCTGGAAACGTGAGTGAGGTGAGCGCCCGCGAGATGGTTACTTCGCCGTCTTCGAGCGGCTGGCGCAGGGCCTCGAGGCTCGAGAGACGGAACTCGGGGAACTCGTCGAGGAAGAGCACCCCCAGATGGGCGAGACTGACCTCGCCCGGCCGTGGAGTTGGGCCGCCACCGACGAGGGCAACGCTTGAACAGGTGTGGTGCGGGGCGCGAAACGGGCGCTGCACGATCAGCGGACTGTCGTGTGGCAAGAGACCGGCGACACTGTAGATGCGCGTGATCTCGATGGCCTCGTCGATCGTGAGGCGCGGCATCAGAGTTGGTACACGGCGGGCGAGCATGGTCTTGCCTGACCCCGGCGGGCCGACCATGAGCACGTTGTGCGCCCCAGCAACGGCGATTTCGAGCGCCCGCTTGGCATGCTCTTGACCGACGACGTCGGCGAGATCGACCGTAGCGGAGACGCCGGTGCGCAACAGCTCGCTCGGCGATACCGAGACCTGGTGGTGGCCGTTACCGGACTCAAGGGCGCGCGCGGCCTCGCGCAAGGTGGTTGCCGGGATGATCTCCAGGTCGCGTACGAGGGCGGCCTCGCGCGCGTTAGCCAAGGGCACAAGTAGGCGCCGCAACCCGCGACGGTGAGCGCTCTCGGCCAAGGCGAGCACGCCAGTTACGGGACGGACGCTGCCGTCGAGAGCCAGTTCGCCGATGACGGCCACGTCGCTAATGTGACGTTGCGCCTGCCCCGTTGCCAGCAGGAACGCCAAGGCAATCGGCAAGTCGAACGAGGGGCCCGCTTTGCGGACGTCGGCGGGCGCCAGGTTGACGGTGATCCGCCGCGAGGGGAAGTCGAACTGCGAATTGAGGATCGCTGCGCGCACGCGCTCGCGACTCTCTTGCACGGCCACGTCGGGCAAACCCACGATCGTGAAGGCCGGCGCCGCCGCCACGACATCGGCCTCCACCTCGACCGGGTAGCTCTCGAGCCCAACCAGCGCCTCGCTGGCGATGCGCGCCAGCACTCTAGAACGCTCCTCGCAAGTGGCGCACGTGAGCTGGCACAGTGAGGGCATCGACGGCGATCACGTCGTAGCGTACGTCGTCGATGCCCACTAAAGCGCGCGGATGGCTGCCCAGCCACATCTCGGCGAGACGCATGATCTGCAATCGCTTGCGGATGGTCACCGCGTCTTCGGGCGCGCCGCAGCTACGGCTGCGGCGCGCCTTGACCTCGATGAACGCCAGAACGCGCCCCTGGCGGGCAATGATGTCGATCTCGCCGCGCCCGACACGCTGGTTGGTGGCGATGATGTGGTAGTCGCGTCGCTGCAGATAGCGAACGGCTAGTTGCTCGGCGTGGCGCCCGAACTGGCGACTGGCGTAGGTGATGGCGCGACCTCCTGCACGTGGGGACGGTCGGGTGAAGACGAGGCCGCCTCAGCGTAGTGCGACGGGCCGTGCGGCGGAAGGACGCAGCGGCGTCTCTCTGGGTGACGTTGGCTGGTTGTCTACTGGATCACAGAGGCGTCGCCCGCAGCAGCCTCAGTATCTGCGCCTTGATCGAGGGCGAGCTGCTCATAGGCTACGCTCTGAAAGGAGAGGCGGTGAATCTCACAGACCCCGTGGGCGATGATGGCCGCGCGATGCTGCGGCGACGCGTACCCGACGTGCGTGGCAAACCCGAACTGCGGCCAGCGCGTGTCCAGCGCGATCATCAGGCGATCACGAGTCACCTTGGCGACGATGGAGGCGGCGGCGACGGCCGCGGAGCGGCCGTCGCCGCCCACGACGCCGATGTGCGGCACGGCGCAGTCCTTGATCGAAAAGCCATCGACAAGCGCCACCGCCGGTGCTGGACACAGCGCCACCAGAGCCTCCTCGAGCGCAGCCAGGTTGCAAACGTGCAGGCCGCGCGCATCGACCGATGATGCTGCGTGCGAGACGACGACGATCTGACTCGCCAGGGCGACGATGAGCCCGTAGAGCTCTTCGCGACTGACACGGGTGTGTCGCTTGGAATCGTCAAGTCGCTCAAGCGCGGCAAAGCTCGCCTCATCGAAACGAGCGTAGTCGAAGGCCACCGCGGCCGCCACGAGAGGGCCAGCCAGTGCACCACGACCGGCTTCGTCAGCGCCCGCGACAAGCGCCCGGCCAGCGATATCGAGGTCGTATGCGAAGAGCGCGTTCATCCGCGCAGCAGCCTACGCGGAAGGAGTACCGCCAATCAAGCTGCGACCGCCAAGCAAGCTGCGCCACTCCGCGCGCGCTGGCGGGGCGACGCGCCGCGCGCCGTCGCTCGTCGCTACAAGACCCGAATGCGGTTGAGCGGCCAGTAAATCAGGAAGGCCTGACCGATGATGTCTTTCGCCGGCACCGGACCCCAATCGCGGCTATCGTCGCTCATCGTGCGATTGTCGCCCATGACGAAGTACGAGTTGGCCGGCACGCGATATGGTTGCGCCAGCGACCACGGCTCAGTCATTGTGGTGCCCGTGCTCGCTGGCGCCGGCTGCGTCGGCGAGGCGCGAGCCCCGTCGCGCTCCACGTAAGGCTCGACGAGCCGGTGACCGTTCACGTACACGCTCCCGTTGCGCAGCGAGATCACATCGCCAGGCAAGCCAATGACACGCTTGATGAACACGAGCTTGGGGTTCACGGGCCAGTTAAACACGATGATGTTGCCGCGTCGCGGAGGGTGAAAGTGGTAGACGAGGCGATTGACCAGGACGCGGTCGCCAGGCAGGAGCGTGGGGTCCATCGAAGGTGACGGGATGCGGTATGGCTTGACGAGGAACGCCTGAATGAGCAGCGCCAACACGATGGCGACCACGGCGATAATACCGTAGTCGACGAGGGCGCTCCGTTTGCGGGGCTCAGGCTTCGCCGGCGGTGTCGGCACAGGGGACACGCTTGGCGGCGCCGGCGCTTGCGAGGCAGAAGGTTGCACTAGCGCTGCTTCTCGCGCACCCTCGCCTGCTTGCCCACCTTCTGACGCAGGTAGTACAGCTTCGCGCGCCGCACGTCGCCGATCATGACGACCTCGATCTTCTCGATCTTGGGTGAGTGCACCGGAAACGTGCGCTCGACGCCAACGCCGAACGACTGTTTGCGCACGGTGAAGGTCTCGCGCACCCCGTGGCCTTGGCGCTTAATAACGATACCTTGGAAGATCTGCGTGCGGCGCCGGTTACCCTCGACCACCTGGAAGTGGACTTTGACCGTGTCGCCAGCCTTGAACTGGGGAATGTCTTGGCGCAGTTGCTCTCGCTCGATGTTCTCAATGATTGTCACGAAGGGCCTCTTTCAGGACGAAATGCGCCCGCTACTGTACCACGCCTCGGCCGCCAGCGCAAAGCCCTTTATGGCAGCCGAGATGCATCGCCGGCAGACGGGACGCCGTCTGCGTGAGCATCCCCTTCCACTCTCTGGATATGCTCGCGCCGCCAGCGCTCGATCGCCGCGTGATGACCGCTCAGCAACACCTCCGGCACCTTCCAGCCGCGAAACTCGGCTGGCCGCGTGTAGTGTGGGTACTCGATCCCATACGTGAGCGCGGGAGCAAACGAATCGGCCACGACGCTGTCCGGATTCGACACAGCGCCCTCGATCTTGCGCACGACCGCGTCAAGCAGCGCCATGGCCGCGATCTCTCCCCCGCTCAACACGTACGGCCCGATCGAGAGACGATCGCTGACGATGTGCGCCACCCGTTCGTCGATGCCCTCATAGCGTCCGCAGAGGAGCGTGATGTCGTGCCCGGCCAGTTCGGTCGCCAGGCCATCGGTGAGTTGGCGGCCTTTCGGCGTCAGCTCGATCACGCGCCGCCGACGTTTGATGTCCTGGCAGGGTTCGCCGTAGACAGCCTCCAGGGCCGCGCAGACAACGTCGATACGGAGCACCATCCCCGCCCCGCCGCCATAGGGAGTGTCATCAACCTGTCCGTGCTTGAGCGGGGTGAAGTCGCGGTAATTCCACAAGCGCAGTTCTAAGCCACGTTCGCGAGCACGCTGCATGTGCACCTGGCCGACGAACCAGGTGAACGCCTCGGGGAACAGAGTGAAGACGTCGATATTCACAGCAGTCCTTCGCGAATCGTCACCACGCCTGACTCCACGTCCACCTCCACGAGCTCGGCCACAAAGGGCACCAACGTGACCCGCGCGTCCGGACTCGTGATCTCGATGATCTCATGCGCCGGGCTGATCAGCACATCGCTGACGACGCCCAGCTCACGCCCGCCACTCACGACACGCGCACCCAGGAGATCGCCCACAACGTAGTGGTCGCCGGCGTCGAGCTCCGCTCCACGTGCGCACACGAGCGCGCCGTAGAGCGCCCGGGCCTCTTCGCGTGTGTTTACCCCCGACAGACGGACGAGAGGGCGCCGATCGCTGCCGCCCGCGCGCTCCACGCGCACGGGCATCAGATCCTCGGCGCCCTCTCGACTGAGCACGAAGCTCGTGGCCTTCTCGAAGTAAGTGAGACCTCCCGGCAAGAGGTCGAGATAGACTTCTCCCCGCAGGCCGTGCGCCCGCCCCACCGTGGCGCAGGCCCACAACCCCTCCCTCATACGTCTCTAATCGACAATCTCGACGATAGCGCGCTTGCCATCGCGCACAGCGCTCGCCTTGACGATAGTGCGTAGGGCGCGTGCGATGCGCCCCTGCTTACCGATCACCTTGCCAACGTCGTCCTTGGCGACCGAGAGCTCGAGTACCACGGTAGTGTCGGTCTCCGTGACCTCGACGTGCACCTCATCGGGGTTATCAACGAGTGCTTTCGCCAGGTATTCCAGCAGGTCCTTCAACATCAACCCCTCCAACGTCGCTGGTGCCTGCGCTACCAGTCGATTCCCTGCGTGGCGAGCAAGCGCTTGACCGTCTGGGTCGGTTGAACGCCCTTGCGCAGCCACTCCTCTGCCTTTGCCTTGTCGATCTCGATCAGCGAGGGGTTGACCTGCGGATTGTAGTGGCCAATCGTCTCAATGGAGCGACCGTCGCGCGGCGATCGCGCATCGGCAACCACGATACGGTAAATGGGATTCTTCGCGCTCCCAACCCTGCTCAACCTCATTTTCACTGCCAACGTACCACACCCTCTCCAGGCGCCGACTCTTCTCCTACTACCGATGATCTCCGCGAGCGGCGGAAGAACCGATACATACTATGCGTCCCGCCGCGCTCGCGCAACAGGGCAGCGATTGACCGTTTCGTACAAACGCAGCCGCCAACCTCGCCCATTTGCCGACCTTTGTCGCCCGCCCCGACAACCGCGCACCGCTCGCGAGTCACGACGACCTGGCGCTGGCCGGCTGGCCGCCCCCAAGGTCGCGCCGCGCGCGACCACCAACGGAGTCCCAGCTCACATGCCGAAACCGCGCGGCAAGAAGCGCGGCATCTTGCCACCGGCCATCGACCGCAAGAGCTTCTGCATCTCGCGGAACTGCTTCAAGAGATTGTTCACATCCTGAACGGTGCTGCCACTCCCCCTGGCGATGCGCTGCCGCCGACTGCCGTCGATGATCTCGGGATGGCGACGCTCCTCGCGCGTCATGGAAAACACGATCGCCTCAACGCGGTCGAGCTGCTTGTCGTCGAGCTGCACTCCCTTTAGTTGCTTGGCACCCGGGATCCCCGGCAACATGCCGAGGATGCTCGACAAGGAGCCCATCTTGCGGACCTGCTTCATCTGCACCAGGAAGTCCTCGAAGGTAAACTCCGCCCGGCGGAGCTTCTCCTCCATCGCAGCTGCCTGCTGCTCGTCGATCTGCTCCTGGGCCCGTTCGATCAACGACAAGATGTCACCCATGCCCAGGATGCGCGAGGCCATGCGGTCCGGGTGGAATGAGTCGAACTCGCCCAGTTTCTCGCCGGTCGAAACGAACTTGATCGGTTTGCCTGTCACGGCGCGCACGCTGAGTGCCGCGCCGCCGCGGGCGTCGCCATCGAGCTTCGTCAGCACGACACCGTCGATGTCGACGCGCGCCCTGAACTCTTGCGCCGCGTTAACCGCGTCTTGGCCGGTCATGGCATCGACGACGAGGAGAATGTTGTGCGGTTTGACCGCCGCCCGGATACGCGCCAGCTCCTCCATCAGGTCTTCGTCGATGTGCAGACGACCAGCCGTGTCGATGATGGCGACATCGCCCTTCTCGCGCGCGAACTCGATGCCCCGTTTCGCGATCTCGACCGGGTCCACGTCGGCGCCCGGCGCAAACACGGGTACCGCGACCCGTTCGGCGAGGGTCACGAGCTGATCGATGGCCGCCGGACGGTAGACGTCGGCGGCGATCAGCACGGGACGCTTGCCGTCCTTCTTCAGCCAGTTGGCCAGCTTCGCGCACGCCGTCGTCTTGCCCGACCCCTGCAGCCCAACCATGAGGATCACCGTTGGCGGGCGACTGCCGAAGGCCAGCTTCGAGTCGCCGGCGCCCATCAAAGCCGTGAGCTCTTCGTTGACGATCTTCACGACCTGCTGCGCTGGCGTCAGGCTCTGTATCACTTCCTGCCCCAGGGCGCGCTCTTTGACGTGAGCGACGAAATCGCGCACGACCTTGAAGTTGACGTCCGCCTCGAGCAACGCCAAGCGGATCTCACGCATCGCCTTGTCGATGTCGCTCTCGCTCAGCTTGCCATGGCCACGCAGCTCGCCGAGTGCCTCCTGTAGCCTCTCTGTTAACGATTCGAACATCGTGCCTCTACTTTACCCCCTCGCCGCTGAACACGGCGCGGGCGAACTGATCGGCGTCGAACGGGCGCAGGTCGTCGAGCCGCTCGCCCACACCGATGAGTTTAATAGGAATGCCTAGGGCCTCGTGGATAGCCACTACGATACCCCCCTTGGCCGTGCCGTCGAGTTTGGTGAGCACGACGCCACTCACCTCCACAGCTTCCCGGAAGACCTCTGCCTGACGCAACCCGTTCTGCCCCGTCGTCGCATCGAGCACGAGCAGCGTCTCGTGCGGCGCGCCCGGAATGAGTTTCTCCACCACGCGCCGCACCTTCTCGAGCTCCTTCATCAAGTTGACCTGTGTGTGCAGACGGCCAGCGGTGTCGATGAGCACGACGTCGCGACCGCGCGAGCGCGCGGCCGCTAAACCATCGTACACGACCGAAGCCGGGTCGCTCCCGGGTGCCCCCTTGACGATGTCGCAGGCGACGCGCTGCGCCCACTGCTCCAGTTGCTCGACGGCGGCCGCGCGAAAGGTGTCGGCGGCCACCATGAGAGGCGTCTTGTCGAGCTCCTTGAGACGGTAGGCTAGTTTGCCAATCGTCGTCGTCTTGCCGGTGCCGTTGACGCCCACGAAGAGGATGACCGCCGGCGTGGCCGAGACATCGATGCGCTGCCGGTCGGGATCGGCAGGGCGCAGCATGTCGCTCACGACTTGCGCTAACGCGTCGAGGAGCTCCTCCCGGGTACCGATATTGCGCTCGGCAGCCATCGCTTCCAGGCGAGCGACGATCTTGACCGTTGCCTCTACGCCCACGTCGGCAAAGATGAGCGCCTCTTCAACCTGCTCCCACAGGCTCTCGTCGACGCGCTCGAACAGGATGCCGCGAAAGTGATCGCGCAGGGTGGTACGCGCCTTGCTCAGGTTGTCGCGCAGACGGCGCAAGAGACTGCTCCGCTCGACACGCTCCTCCTCAGCCAGGGCCGCTTCGGCCTCAGCGGATACTCCCTTGAAAGCATCGTACCAATCCACTTTTACCGCGCCTCCAGGTTCGCTTGCTGCTCAGCATCGATCTCGGCTTCGGCCATGCGCGCACTGACCACTTGCGAGGTGCCGTCGGGCCCCATGGTGACACCGTAGAGCACGTCGGCCGCCTCCATTGTCCGCTTCTGATGCGTGATAATGAGGAACTGGGTGCGGGTGCGGTAGTTGCGTACCAGGGCGACGAAGCGCCCGATATTAATGTCGTCGAGGGCCGCCTCGATCTCATCGAGGATGTAGAAGGGACTCGGTCGCGCCAACACGAGGGCCATCAGGAAAGCGATGGCGATCATCGAGCGCTCGCCTCCTGACAGCAGGCCGAGCTTCTTACCCAGCTTACGCGGCGGCTTCACTTCGATCTCGACGCCGCTCTCGTCCGGTCCGTCGCCCTCGACGATGCGCAAGCGCCCTCGACCACCGGGAAAGAGCGTCTCGCACATGGTTGCAAAGTGCTGGCTGACCACAGCGAACGTCTCTCTGAACTCAGCGTCGATCCGCCCGTTCAGCTCATCGATCAGTCCCGCCAGGTCAGCGGACGACTTCTCTAGATCACGCACCTGCGCGCGCAGGAAGCCGACTCTCTCTTCCAGCTGGGCGCACTCCGCCTCGGCCAAGGGGTTGACCGGGCCGATACTGGCTCGGCGGCGCTCCAGGCGCTCCACGCGACTGCGTAACGCCGCCGCCTCCGCCTCGTTCTCAGGCGGCGCGAAGGAACTGATCTCAAGCCGCGCCGCCACTGCCTCGAGACGGGCGGCCAGTTCGCTACGGCGCTCCTCAAGGTGCGCGATCTCCACTTGCGCGGCGGCCCGCTGCTCACCAAGCGCCTCGAGGCGTTGGCGTAGCTCAACCTCCTGCTCGGCCAACTTTTGGGCGGCCGCGCGATCGTCGGCCTCGCCGTCCGCGTTCGCCGCCACACTCAGGCGTTCCACCAGGGCAGCGGCACGCACTTGCATCCCCTCGAGGGCATCGGCCAGATCGCGACAGGCAGCGAGGATCTGGGGAAGCTCACGCAAGCGCACGCTGAGCTCGTCGATGCGGGCGCGCGCCGTCGCGGCCCGCGCGACGGCGCGCGCCCGCTCCTCTTCCTCGCGACGCACCGCTGCCCGCCGCTCATTGAGCTCGATCCGCGCCCGCGTGTGCGCCGCCAGAGCGTCGCTCGCCTCGGCCGACCGACGCTCGAGAGCGGTGATCTCCTCCTCGAGCGCAGCAACCTCGCGGGCCGCGCCCGCGTGAGTCCGCTGGGCGCGGCCCAAGGACTCCTCGCAAGCGCGCACGCGAGCCTCACGCGCTTCCCTGTCGCGCGCCGCTTGATCGGCGCGCCCGCGAGCGGCACGCTCGCGGGCGCGCAACTCGTCAAACGTCTCCTCTAGAACGCCTGCCTCACGACCTAGCTCCTCGACCCGCGCCATCTCGCGTGTCTCATCGGCACGTAACTCAGCGGCTCGCTTCTCCAGCTCGCGCAAGCGGGTACGCTGCTGCAGCAGGACGGCCGCCGGCACTCCTGCCGCCAGGCCCACCTGACCGACTTGCGGCCGGTAGTACTCGCCGGACCGCGTCACTGCCAGACCGGCGAAGGTATCGGGTACCGTGCGCACGTCGTCAACGACGACCACATCGGCCAGGAGCGGCTCCAGCTCATCCTCGACGCTCACCTTGTCGAGGAGCGGCACCGCTCCAGGAAACACGCCCACTCGCCTCTGCCGCCCCGGTAACAAGAGCCGCGCCAGGCCAACGCCAGCGCTCTTCAGCGCCGCTAACAGCGACCAGTGATCGACTTGAGGCGCCACCGCCAAGGCCCCAGGCAACTGCGCCAGCGCGGCGGCGAGCGCCGCTTCGTATCCCGGCTCACAGGTGACCGCGCGCACGAGCGACGTCGCGCCGGGAAACTCGGCTGCGACACGCAGAACCTCCTCGCTGACGTCATCGAGCTCGCGCAGGCTCGCCGTCACGTGGGCGATCTCCGCCTCGATCGTGGCGCGCTCGGCGGTCAAGGCGTGCCCCCGCCGCTCCGCGGCCGCCGCCTCTTCCTGAGCCGCGCGCCAGCGCTGCTCCGCCTCGGCGGCAGCCGCGCGCGCTGCGGCCAACTCGGCTGTCAGGCCGTCCTCATCGCTCTGGGCAAGCGCTGCGGCTCGCGCGCTCTCCAGCTCGGCCGTAGCCCTCTCCACCGCGGTCAGACTCTCGGCCAGCACCCGCTGCGCCTCATCGCGGCGCTCCCGCAGACGTTGCGCCCGTCCAACGTCGTGATCTCGTTCCGCCTGCAGGCGAGCCAGCTCGGCGCGGCGGGCGCTCGCCTGCTGACGCGCCGCGCCGAGCGCCGTGGCCGCCTCTTGCAGGCTCCTTTCGGCAGCCCGGACCGCTGCTTCAAGGCGCTCCTCCTCTTCAGCCCAGGACGAAGCAACCTCGCTCACCGGCACCCGCGTCAGCTCGGCCAGCAGACGCTCCTGCTCGCCGCGCGCGGCACGTTCGACTTCCTCCAGCAGGCGCACTCGCTGAGCCGTCAACCGTACTGCGCTCTCCAAGCGATCGTGCCCATACCGAGCCCGCAAGAGGCGCTGGGCGCGTTGCTCGCGCTCCTCGATCTGTCGCGCGAAAGCGGCGTCCTCGGCCCGCCGCGCCGCGATCGTCTCGTCGATGCGGCGCTGGACCTCGGTGCGCTGGCTGAGCGCCGTCGCGAGGTCGCGACGGCGCTCAGCCAAGCGCCCGTCGAGCGCCTCGAGCTCGCCGGCCAGCAGCCGTCCACGCGTCTCAGCCAGCTCGTCCTCGACCTGGCGCATCAACTCGGCCGCATTGGCCTGGCGGCGCAAAGGTGCGAGCTGCGCCGCGGCCTCACGCTCGCCCAGGCGAGCCTGCTCCAAGTTGCGCGCCACTTCGCGTAACTTCATCTCGGAGCGTTCCCGGCGCCGCTTGTAGCGCCCCAGCCCAGCCGCCTCCTCGATCAGCGCCCGCCGATCCGCGGGCTTGGCCGCCAGCAGCGATTCAACTTTCCCCTGGCTAACGATGGAGTGCATCTCCGTGCCGAGGCCGATCTCGGCCATCAACTCGATGACGTCCGTTAACCGACACGGAGCGCGGTTGATGAAGTACGTGCCTTGGCCGTCGCGCTGCACGCGTCGGCCGACGCTCACCTCGGGCGTGGGCAGCGAAAGCTTGCCGTCAGAGTTGTCGAACGTCAGCTCGACCTCGGCGCTAGCGCTGGCGCGGCGCCCGTCGCTGCCGGCGAAGATCATGTCCTGCATGGAGGCGCCCCGGATACTGGAGGGACTCTGCTCGCCCAAGACCCACATCACCGCGTCAGCCAGGTTGCTCTTGCCGCTACCGTTGGGTCCAATGACCACGGCGACCCCCGGCTCGAACACGAGCTCAACCGGCTTGGCGAACGATTTGAAGCCTTTCAGGCGGATGGCCTTCAGGTACATCTAGGTATCCTCTGGCTGCCGCGCTACCCCTGGCGACCCGCCGGCAACATCGAGGTCGGTTGAGGCCTCACCCGCCACGGTTTCCTTGCCCGCGCCCGACTGATCGGCGGCGCTGGCGCGCGCAGTCTTGCTCCGCCGTCGGCCACCCGCCTCCGTCAACTCCTCACCCTCGCCCGTCATCGCCCCGCTGGCTGCCTCGCCGGTCATGGCCCTGCCGACCGACTCGCCGGCAGCCAGCCTCGTGCCGGCCGCCTCGCCGGCCACCGCCGTGCCGGCAACTGGCTCCTCGCCAGTCTCACCGAACAGCTCAGCGACCTTCTCCACTGAACTGGCGGCCACGCCACTGGTCGCCGCCCCCACCGGGGCGACCGCACCAACCGCGCTCACCTCCTGCGGGACGGCGCTCGGCGCGCCCCGCTTGCGGGGCCCGAGGAGGCGCACGCGCCGCGCCTGCCGGCGCTCGCGGTTACGTAGCTCGGTAAGGGCCTCGGCCGCGGCGTCTTGTTCGGCGCTCTTCTTCGTCGGTCCGCGGCCACGGCCGAGCACCTCCCCCTCCACAACGGCCTCGACGGCGAAGTGACGCTCGTGTGGCGGGCCGCTGTAGCCGGCGACCTCGTAGGCAACGTGGCGGCCGTTCTTGGCGAGCAGTTCCTGTAGCTCGGTCTTGAAATCGATGTAGCTGCGTTGCGCGAACTCGATGTGTTCGCCAAACGCCTCGACGATCGCCGGCCGCACCACGTCGAAACCGAAGGTGATGTAGAGGGCCCCGATCAACGATTCCGTGACGTCGGCGAGCACGTTCTGGTTGTCCACTAACTGTTCGCCCTCAGCGACGTCGTGACCGGCACCAACCTCGCCGAGGTACTTCGGCAAGCCGAGCGCTCGCGCAACCTTGGCACACGTGGCCCGACTGACGACGTAAGCGCGCAAGCGCGCCAAATGACCTTCGCTATGCTCGGGAAAGCGCCGGTAGAGCTCGGTCGTCACAGCGAGACTGAGGACGCTGTCGCCGAGGAACTCAAGCCGCTCGTAGGACTGCCCGCGCTCGCTCACCCAGGACGCGTGCGTGAATACTTGACGCAAGAGTGGCTCATCCAGCTGCTGCGCCAGCGTCAGGAGGCGAGGACCGCCCTTGGCGGCCACAGCAAAAAGGGGTCGCCTCCTCGTCACAGAGCCGACCCCTCGATGCGCATGCCGCCGAAGGAATCGTCAGGCGACGGAGATCCTCTTCTCAACGAAATCGACCGCATCACCAACTGTCTTGATCTCGGCCGCCTCTTCGTCGGTGATCTTGATACCGAACTTCTCCTCCATCGTCATGACGAGCTCGACTAAGTCGAGGGAGTCGGTCTCGAGGTCTTCCTGGAACCGCGCATCGATCGTCACCTTGTCGGCATCGACGCTTAACGTGTCGACCAGGATGGTCTTGACCTGCTCGAAAATCTCTTCCCTCGTCATGGAGTACCTCCGCCTCAAGTTTGACGTTACTCTATCAAAAACTGCGTCTCCCGTTGCGGCAAACGAAGCCTCGTCCTCAGGTCTCGGCCTCGTCCGCGGGACCACCATTGCCGACCGCTTCCGCTAATCGCGCTCCCATGGTCGGCAGCAAGCCGCTCGTGACTGCCCGCGACGCGGTGCGGATAGCGTTGGCGATGCCGCGCGCCTTGGAGTTGCCGTGCGCGATCACCACCGGGTGATTGAGGCCCAAGAGGTAGGCGCCGCCGTACTCTTCCGGGTCGAGTGCGGCGCGGATCCGACGCAAGTCGCGAGCCATGATCAGCGCTCCAATCTTGGCCCGCCACGAGCCGGTGACTGCGTTCATGATCTCGCGCACGATCACCTTTGCGGCGCCCTCGGTGGCCTTCAACGCTATGTTGCCGGCGAACCCATCGACAACGATGACATCGACCACGCGATCCATAATGTCGCGGCCTTCGACGTTGCCGTAGAAGTTGATCGTCGGATCGGCAGCCAGCAGCTTGTGCGCCTCGATGACCGCTGGCGTGCCCTTGCTCGGTTCCTCGCCGATGGAGAGCAAACCCACGAGCGGGTTCGGCAAACCGATGACCTCGGTCGCGAACGCCTGTCCCATGATGGCAAATTGACGCAAGTGCTCCGGCCGCACTTCGGCGTTGGCGCCAACGTCGAGCAAGACGACCGGGAGAGGCACGGCCGGCATCAACGTGCAGATAGCCGGCCGCAGCACGCCCTTGAGACGATGCACGTGGAAGAGCCCGGCCGCGAGCACAGCCCCAGTACTGCCGGCCGAGACGCAGGCGTCAGCGCCACCGCTACCGACCAGGCGCGCAGCCACTACGAGCGACGCATCGGGCTTGCTGCGCACGGCCTTCACGGGCTCTTCATCGGAGTGAATGACCTGCGTGGCTTCGACCACCTCGATGAAGGGAGAGGGCTGCGGCCCGAGCAACTCCCGTACGCGGGCCGCAGCCCCAACCAGTGTGATGCGGAGGCGCTCGTTGGCAACCGACAGGGCTGCCTTGACGACCTCGTCGGGGGCGTTGTCGCCGCCAGCAGCATCAACGGCAACGCGCACCGTCACGCCAGCGGCCTGAGCCGTCAAGCGCTCATGAACCTCGTGCGGGGTGAGGATCGGGCTCACGTACGCAGGTCGGCGATCAGTCGGCTCACATCGACGCGCTCATTGATCATGCTAGCGATGATGCGAATCTTCGCGGCGTCGTTGATGCGGAGGCGGCCAAAGAGGCGCCGCACACCATCGGCTGCCGTCACCGTGTCGGTAGGGACGGACAGCATCGGCACGCCCAGCTCTTCCGCCCGGCGCAAGATGGCTGGAGAAGGTACGAACCCACCGGTCAAAATGACGACCGACGTGGGTGTCTCCAGGGCAGCGATGATGAGCTCAGCTCGATCACCACCGACAATCACCGCCTTGCGTTCCTCGCGCTGGAAGTAGCGCAGCGCGTGCTCCGGACTCATGGCACCGATCACGTAGCTCTCAACGACGCGTTGGCCGTGCTCTTGGCCGCAGACGTAGGTGCCATTGAGCGCCTCGGCGATCTCGGCCACCGTCATGGCCAGGAGACGCTTGTCGGACAGGATGACCCCGTACGTGGCGATGCCTTGTCCGTAGAGGTAAGGCTTGTACTCGTTCTCGACCACCGAGACCCGGTTGTCGGGGACCATGTTGAAGATCACGCCCAGCAGTTTCGCCCGCAGCGCATCTTTGACGTAGGCGATGTCGTCGAGGAGCCGCGCGCCAGCAAACTTCGCCACGAGCAGGGCTTTCAAGTCGAGCTGCTGAATGACGTCGGCGCCGCTGGTGCGCAGGAAGCGTCCTTGCCAGATCTCACCCAGGCCCTCGCAGACGACCATGTCTTTGCCTTCGTGCACGCGGCGATAGGCAGCCTCAATGCGTGCCATCGCATCGACGTCCGAACCGGTGAGCACGTGGTGCAGCTCATCCTCATCAAGGACCACCGGACAGATGTCTTCAGGCGCGTCGCCGAGGCCGAGCAAACCAGCCACAAAAGTAGCGTCCTCGTCGATGAGGCGGTCGCCTGCCTTGTGTGGCAAGATGCCCACTGGCTTGAAGTAGCCGGCGTTGACCCCCCGATCGCGCAGCGCCATGCATAAACCGACCGAGACGGTCGTCTTGCCGCCGCTCCCCTCAGTCGCCGCGATGTACAGAGATTTCATCTGTGCCACATCCGGAGTAAAGGCCCGCGTCGCCTATCCGGCAGTCCTACTTCTCTTGCTCCATGGGGATGATCTCGCGGCCCTTGTACGTGCCGCACTTCGGGCAGGCGCGGTGGGGCAACTTTGGGCTGTGGCACTGCGGACAATAGCTCAGGCCGGAACCAGCGAGCTTCTGCTGCGCTCGCCGTGAGTCGCGTTTCGACTGCGAGGTCTTTCGCTTTGGGACAGGCATACACACTCCTCTTTCAACTACAGACACGTAACTGTACCGGACGGGAGCCGGCTTGTACACCGACAACCCGCGCCTCAGCGGCCGCCCTCGCTCTCTACGTCGTGGCTGTGGCCGGGTTCCACTCGGTTCAAGTTCGCCCCACAGATGGGACACAGCCCCTGGCAGTCGTCCTGGCAGAGGATCCGCATCGGCAAGGCAGCGCCGAGCACGTCCCGTACCCAGCGGCCGATGTCGACCAACCAGCCAAACACGTACGGCGCCTCAGCACTGCCGACATCCTCTGACTGACCGCCGACAGCGTAGTCGGCGTCGACAGCACGCACTTCCAGATGCGCATCCTCGAGACAGCGCGCGCACGGTCCGTGCAGCACAGCCGCGAACGACAGGGAGAGGGTCAACCGGTCGCCAACGCGACTCACGTCGAGCAGTACGTTGACGACCCCTGCCTCAACCACGTACTCAGCGCCGCCCAAGACGAAGGGATCAACATCAACCGGCAGACGGCGCCAGACGTGCTCGTCCCGGTCGAAGTGCAAAGAGCGCAGGTCAAAGCGGCGCATGGGCTACCTCCAGCCGCCAGGTGAGGCCGGGGGCGAGTCTCAGATCTGCTGCTCGGCGCTGCGTCCCTGCAAGCGCTCGCGACCGCGGCGCACGGCCGCGAGGAACTTCTCCAGGTTGACCTCGAGGTTGCTCAGCACCTCGTCGGCGTAGTCCTCGGCACCCAGACGGATCTCGCGTTCGCGATCGCGCGCCTCGTCGAGAATCTGTTGAGCGTTCTTCTCGGCCAGGCGGGTGATCTCTTGCTCAGAGGCAAGCTGCTGCGCCCTCTCTTGTGCCTCGGCGATCACGCGGTCGGCCTCCTGTTTGGCCTCCGTGAGCATCTCCTGGCGTTCCTTCACGATCCAGCGCGCCTGCTTGATCTCTTCAGGAATCGTCGCTCGCATCTGGTCGAGCAGATCATAGATCTCCTCGCGGTCGATCATGACGCTGTCGGTCAGCGGCACCGAGCGCGCACTGTGGATCAGGTCGTCAAGCTTATCGATAAGGACCAGGACGTCCATCGTCGGCATACCTCCTGGAGGAGTCTAAGCCTCCCTTGGGAACAGCTCAGCGAAGCGAAGAGCTACCGGAACCGGGACAAGGTCATCAACCGAACCGCCGAAGGCGGCGATCTCTCTCACCCCACTCGAACTCAGATAGCTGTGCTGCGGTGAGGCCATCATGAAGACAGTTTCGATGTCGGGAGCAAGCTTCCTATTGAGCTGAGCCATGGAGAACTCGTACTCGAAGTCGGAGATGGCCCGCAACCCCTTCAGGATTGCTTTGGCACCGACCGCATGGGCGAACTCGACGACCAAGGTGTTGAAACGCTCGACGCGCACGTTCGGCAGGTGCGCCAACGCATCCTTAAGGAAACGTTCGCGCTCCTCCACGCTGAACAGCGGCTGCTTGCGCACCGGCTGCTCGATGAGCCCCACGACGATCTCGCGGAACGTGGCCGCGCCACGCGTGATGATATCGATGTGGCCAACCGTCACCGGGTCGAAAGTGCCCGGACAGATCGCGACTGAGTTCTCCGGCACGCTACGCCTCCACCTCAGAGAAAGTCACTTGCGTGTCGCCGTACACCTTGACGCTCCTCTCGCCCAATGGCAGCCGTACGGGCTGACCCTTCCCCGTCTCGACAACAACGAGGGCGCTCGGCGCCAAGACGCTGAGCAGTGGCTCCGCGATCTCCTCCTCGTACTCAGCGTACCGGGCATACGGCGGATCCACAAAGACGAGAGTATACAGATTACCGGCGCGAGCGTCAGCCTGCAGAGCTGCGCGGGCTGCGCTGGCGAGGATGCGGGCTCTGCCCGCATCCTCGCCAGCGCAGCCCATGACCGCCTCCACGTTCGTCCGCAGCGCGCGCAGCGCCGCCGGCGAACGCTCGACGAACGTGCAGCGCGCCGCACCGCGACTCAGTGCCTCGATGCCCAAGGCGCCGGACCCGGCGAAGAGGTCGAGCACGACCTGGCCGGCCAGGGGCGCTGCGGCTGAGCGCAGCCCAGCCGCAGCGCCCCTCTTAAGGAGCAGCGCCACGAGCACGTCGAAGATCGCCTCGCGCACCTTGTCGCTCGTCGGGCGAGTGGCGCGGCCGGCCGGCGCCACGAGGCGCCGGCCGCGCCACTCGCCCCCTACCACGCGCATGCCCGCCTCCCGGCAGCTGAGACAGCCACCGTGCGCGCGCACAACGGCGCAACTTGCGCGCTCGCGCGAGCCCTCACATACTTACTTCTCAAGGCGGTCACCGACTCAGCCCACCGTGGCTGGGCAAGCGACCGCGGTGCGCAACAGACACAGGAGAATACGTGCCGTCGCAGGGAGTCGGCCGGCACGCATGGAAAGGCAGACGGCGTGGGGTATGAGCTGATCGCAGGAGCGTTCGTCGTAACGTTTCCCTTTGGTGCCTGGCGCGCGACCACGCGTCGTCTCTCTCTGCGCTGGTTCCTCGCCATTCACGTACCCGTTCCCTTCATCTTCTTGATGCGCCACGAGGCCGGCTATTCCTATACCTTCATCCCCTGGATGGTCATTGCCTGCCTCAGCGCGCAAGTCCTGGGTGCCAAGGCAATGAGCTACTGGCGTGCCCGGCGCTCACTCGCGGCTGAGGCAGCGCGCAAGGACGACGTCGCCTAGTCCGCACCCGCCAACTCGACCGGCGCCAGTGCAACCGGGGGGCCTCAGTCGCGCGCCAACACGCGCAGCGTCGGTGGGACGGGCTCGTCGGCCACCACAAAAGCGTCGCGCAGAGCCTCCACCGCCTCCGCCCGTCGCGCGGCTTGGCGCGCATAGACGGTCGCCAGCGACTCGCCAACCTCCACGGCCTCGTTTAAGCCGACGTGCACCATGACACCGGCAGCGGAATCGACCTCGTCGTCGGCCCGCCGTCGACCGGCGCCAGCGAGCATCGCTGCTCGCCCCACGGCGAGCGCATCAACGGCCGTCAGAAAGCCGGACCGCGGAGCAACGACCTCGGCACCAGCCAAACGGTGGAACTCACCCGGTCGCCAGCGACCGCCCTGTGCCGCGCACCACTGCTGGAAACGGTCGGCCGCGCGGCCGTCGCGCAGGGCCTGCGCGACGGCCGCGCGGCCCGTCTCCTCGTCCATGTTCAGGTCGGCCAGAGCCAGGAGCGCGCCGCCGAGCTCGACTACCAGCTGACGCACATCCTCGGGTCCAGACCCGGTGAGCACCTCCCACGCCTCTTCAACCTCGAGGCGATTGCCTACCGCCCGCCCCAAGGGTGCATCCATAGACGTGTACAGGCAGGCAACCCGGCGCCCAAAAGCCTCGCCGATGCGCTGGCAGAGACGCCCCAGCGAACGGGCCTGCTCCAGGGTCTGCAAGAACGCGCCGCGCCCGACCTTGATATCGAGCACGAGGGCAGCGGTTCCGCTGGCGATCTTCTTGGCCATGATGCTCGCTGCGATCAGGCCCTCGTTGTCCACCGTCGCCGTCACGTCGCGCAGCGCGTAGAGGATACGATCGGCCGGGACCAGACGCTCGCTCTGGCCGATGACGGCCACGCCCACGCGCTCGAGCTGGCGAATGAACTCACCTTGCGAGAGCTGTACCTTGAAGCCCGGAATCGATTCGAGTTTGTCGAGCGTGCCACCGGTGTGCCCCAGCCCGCGGCCTGACATCTTGCCGAAGACGCCCCCCGCAGCCGCCACGGCAGGCCCGAGCACCAGCGTCACCTTGTCGCCAACGCCACCGCTGGAGTGCTTGTCCAGCACCGGACGACGCACGAGCGACAGATCCAAGGTCTTGCCGCTGGCCACCAGGGCCCGCGTGAGAGCGAGGGTCTCGGACTCCGACAAACCTCGCAGCACGATCGCCATGAGGAGGGCGCTTGCCTGGTAGAGGGCAACAGAACCATCGACCACGCCGCCCACGAACGCGCGCAGGCGCTCCTCGTCAAGCTCGCCCCCGTCGCGTTTGACGGCAATGATGTCGTGCACGACGTCCACGCTACCAATCCTACCGTGGCCAAGCCGCCGCGGTCACCTCGCCACGCTCGCGCTCACCCGGGATCGCCTGGCGCCCGCTCGCCGCTGCCGAACATCCCCGGCCAGCAGGCCCGCAGGACCGCCGGCAGAGCCAGTCGCAGGCGCTGCGCGATACGCTCGCCGGCGGCGACGACCTCAGCGTGGCTTACCGAGGCGCCCGAGGTGTTGACGACGAGCGCCAGCACGGCCTGTTCCAGGCCGTGCTGGCGCGCCGCCTTCACCTCGGGCGCCGTCGACATGCCCACAGCTTGCCCATAGCGCGCCAGCCAGCGCGCTTCGGCGGGCGTCTCGTACTGCGGCCCCGGCAGCGCGACGTAGGCGCCGCGGCCGACCGGCAGGAACTGCCGCAGGGCCGCGGCGCACGTCTCGACGTGGCGCGCTTCCGTCGCCCAGTACACGGGCGGCTCCCGCCGCCGCGGGCGCCGCTGTAAGTCGACGACCCGATCGACCACGACCGCCGTTCCCGCAGCCGTGTTCCCTAGACCGCCAGCGGCGCTCGTGATCAACAGCCGCGGCACGCCCCAACTCGCCAGGTCAACGATCGGCCGCGCGAGCCTCGCCGAGCTCCATCCCTCGTACAGGTGCACGCGACCGTCGAGGAGCAAAAGGCGCACCTTGCCCAGTCGCGCAACCAGGAGTCGACCACGATGGCCGACGACCGTGGGCTCCGGCCAATCGAGATCGCCGTAGGGGATCTCCGCTTCGACTACGGCACCCGCCGGCACGACGCTCAAGCCGGAACCGAAGATGAGCGCCACGTCGGCCGCGTGACGCGGCCGTGCGGGAAGCGACCTTCGGCCGCTCCACCGCTCCCTCAAGGGCGCTGTCGGACTGGCTCGGTGGCTCACGGAATGACGGCGCCGGCCAGTGTGGGCGCCACACCCGTCAAGTGGCGAAAGACTGTCGCGCCGACATCCTCGAGGCGACCGTCGTAGCGCCCCGGGGTAAGCCCCACCGCCATCAGGGGCGAGTACTCGCGCGTGTGATCCGTCCCCGGAGTTGTGGGGTCGACACCATGGTCGGCGCAGAAGATGAGCAGGTCGTCAGGATGCAGCGCAGCGAGAATCTCGGGCACAGCGGCATCGACCTCAGCGAGGCCACGGGCGAAGCCGGCGACGTCGTTCCGGTGTCCCCACACCATGTCGAAATCGACGAGGTTGGTGAACAGCAAGCCGCGCTCGAGATCGCCCAGCAGACGCAAACTCTGCGCCAGACCATCGCTGTTGGACTCCATGTGGTGACTCTCGCTGAGGCCACGCATCGTGAAGATCTCGCCGATCTTCCCCACACCGACCACCGGCACTCCGCGCGCGCTGAGCAGGTCGAGGTACGTCGGCCCCGGCGGCGCCAGGGAGAAGTCGCGCCGATGGCGCGTGCGCACGAAGGAGCCCGGCTGGCCAACGAACGGGCGCGCGATCACGCGGCCAACCGCGTGTGGTCCCGTCAGAATCTCGCGTGCCGCCTCGCACCAGTGGTAGAGCACATCCAGGGGAACGATCTCCTCGTGGGCGGCGACTTGGAAGACCGAGTCGGCCGACGTATAGACGATCGGGCGGCCGGTCGCCATGTGCTCGGCTCCCAAACGAGCGATGATCTCCGTCCCCGACGCCGGGTAGTTGGCCAGCACACGGCGCCCAATCGCGCGTTCGAACGGCTCGATAACCTCCGGCGGAAAACCGTGCGGGTAGGTCGGGAAAGGACGCGGCAAAATGAGCCCCATCATCTCCCAGTGACCCGTGGTCGTGTCCTTCCCCGGTGAAGTCTCTAGGAGACGACCGTAGGTGGCCGTTGGGTCAGGCTCGCCAAGTGGCAAGCCGGTGATCGCCCCCAGGCCGAGAGTGGCCAAGTGCGGCAAGGCGACACCGCTCGCCTCGATCGTGTGGCGCAGCGTGTTGGCGCCGGCATCGCCGTACGCCACGGCATCGGGCAAGGCCCCGGCGCCAACCCCATCGAGCACGCAGACGAAGGCGCGGCTCACGACGAGCCCTCCCTCGCACTGCGGCGACGAGCCCGCGGGTGAGTCGAGAAGTACGTCTCGCGCAAGTGTTCGCTGCTCACGTGCGTATAGAGCTGCGTCGTGGCCACGTCGGCGTGGCCGAGCATCTCCTGCACGCTGCGTAGGTCGGCGCCGCCGGCCAACAAGTGGGTGGCAAACGAGTGGCGGAACGTGTGCGGGCTCACCCGCTTGTCGAGAGCGGCCCGTGTGACGTAGCGCCGCACGAGGTAGTACAAGCCCTGGCGCGTGAGCGGCTTACCGCGAGCGTTGAGGAAGAGTTCGTCGCGGCGGCGGCCGTGCGCCAAGCGCCGCCGACCGTCGGCGACGTAGCGGCGCACGGCCGCCGCCGCATACCGCCCGATGGGCACGATGCGCTCCTTGTCGCCCTTGCCGACGCAGCGCACGAGCCCCGCCTCCAGATCGACGTCGCTCTGGCGCAAGGTGACGAGCTCCGAGGCGCGCAGCCCGCAGCCGTACAAGAGTTCGAGGAGCGCCAGATCACGCTGCCCCAAGGCGCCCACCGGCGCCGCCTCACGCAGGACAGCTTCGACCTCTTCCACCGTGAGGACCTCGGGCAAGCCTTGCCGCTTCTTGGGTGTATGCAGGCGGACCGTAGGATCGTTCTGCAGTACCTCCTCGCGCACCAAGAAACGGAACAAGCCGCGCAGGGCGGCCATCCGTCGAGCGACACTGCTCGCGGCACCATCACCCCCCGGACCGGCAAAGTAGGCGCGCAGGTCGGCCTCGCTGCACCTGTGCAGCTCGCCTCCCTGGTTGCCCAAGAACGCCAAGAAAGACTCCAGGTCGCGCCGATAGGCAGCCACCGTATTAGCGCTCATGGCGCGCTCGAAGGCGAGGTAGTCGAGAAAGTCGGCCACCTCTTGCGGCAACGCGCGCGCCACGGGAGCCGCCTTCACTCCGTCGTCGCGGAGGCAACGTCCACGAGCGCGCGCGCGAGATCGTAGGCCTCGTGCAGGTGCGCTACGCGAATGAACTCGTCGTGCGTATGCACGCGTTCCATGCCGAGGCTCAAGTTGACGCTCGGCAAACCCTTCTCGTTGAACACGTTCACGTCGGACCCGCCCCCGGTCGCCGCCAGCTGCGGCTCCTTACCGATGCGCCGCACCGCCGCCGAGGCCAAGCGCACCGGCAGAGCGTCGGCCGGCAAGGCGAAGGCGCGATACTCCTCGACCACGCTCGTCGTCACATCCACACCGACATCGCTAGCGCCGAGGGTGCAGGCATCGAGCATGCGGCCGAGCTGCGCGGCGAGGCGCGCCTCGTCGCGCGAGCGCGCCTCGCCGCGCAGCTCGCACCACTCCGGCACGACATTGGTCGCCTCACCGCCCTCGATGACGCCGATATTGGCTGTCGTCTGCTCATCGATCCGCCCTAAGGGCATGGCTGCCACTGCCTTACTGGCCGCGACAATAGCGCTGCGCCCGGCCTCCGGCGCGATGCCGGCGTGCGCCGCGACGCCGTGGAAGCGCGCCGTAAGCGTACGCTGCGTCGGCGCGCTCGTGATGATGGTCCCGGGAGCGCCGCTCGAGTCGAAGACGAAGCCGGCGCGCGCCGGCGAATCACTCACGTCGTACGCCTTCGCGCCTCGCAGGCCGACCTCCTCGCTGGTCGTGAACACCGCCTCCACAGCACATCCCGGCGGGTTATCTTTGAGCTCGGCGAGCAGGCGCAGCAAGATCGCCACGGCGCCCTTGTCGTCGGCCCCCAGAATCGTCTCACCGGCGCTGCGCACGACGCCGTCCTCGACGACTGCGCGCACTGGACCAGCTACCGGCACCGTATCGATATGCGCCGCAATGAGGAGAGGCGTTCCCTGGCCGCGACCCGCCACTCGCACCCGTACGTTGCCGCAGTCAGCTCCCGTACTGGCCGCCGAGGCGTCTTCGTACGGCTCATAGCCAAGCTCGCGCAGGTACCCGAGGATGAAGTCCGCCACGGCCCGCTCATGACCAGAGGGCGACGGGATCTCAACTAGCTTGATGAAGAGCTCCAGTAGGTCGTCCATGGTGCGACTCACTTTCTCGCCCGGACCCTAAGCGGCCTGCGGGTTCACGACTCTCGCTGACTCTCCTCGAGTTCGACTGCCCGTTCGTCGCGGTAGCGCGTTGCCGCGCCGACAAAGTCACGGAACAGCGGCGCCGGACGCGTCGGCCGCGACTTAAACTCAGGGTGGAACTGCGAGGCGACGAACCAAGGGTGGTCGGCCAATTCGACGATCTCCACCAAGCGGCCGCGGTCGTGCGTGCCGCTCACCACGAGGCCCGCTTCCTCAAGGCGCGGTCGCAACTCGTTGTTGACCTCGAAACGATGGCGGTGGCGCTCGTACACCTCTTGCGCGCCGTACGCCGCCGCCGCTTTCGTGCCTGCGTGAATCTCGACCGCCTGCGCGCCGAGACGCATCGTACCACCCATGTCCGCCACACCCTTCTGTTCGGGCAGCAGGTCGATGACCGGGTAGGGAGTCTCTTCGTCGAACTCGGACGAGTTCGCACCCGTCATGCCGGCCACGTTGCGCGCGAACTCGATCACGGCGCACTGCATGCCAAGGCAGACGCCTAGATAGGGCACCTTGCTGACGCGCGCGTACTGAATAGCCTCTATCTTGCCCTCAATGCCGCGGTAGCCAAAGCCGCCCGGCACAATCACGCCGTCGGCGGCGCCGAGTTTGTCGCGCACCGTCTCAGCCGTGATCTCCTCGGCGTCGACCCACAGCATCTGCAAGCGTCTGCCGTGGTAGATCGCCGAGTGCTTGAGCGCTTCCCACACCGAGAGGTAGGCCTCATGCAGCTGAATGTACTTGCCCACGAGCGCGATCGTCACCGGCTTCACGCAGGCCTCGCTCCGCTCAACCAAGGTCTGCCACTCACCGAGATCGGGCGTCGTCTGGGCGAGGCCGAGCTTCTTAACGATGAGGTCATCGAGGCCCTCATCTCGCATCAGCAGGGGTACTTCGTAAATGTCGTTCGCATCGCGGGCGGAGATGACCGCTTCGGGCTCGACGTCGCAGAAGAGGGCGATCTTGTCGCGAATACCGCGGCTGAGCGGCTGCTCGGAGCGCGCCACGATGATGTCCGGTTGGATACCGATCTCACGCAGCTCCGCCACGGAGTGCTGGGTCGGCTTGGTCTTCGCCTCGCCCACGACCCTGATCACGGGCACCAGCGTGACGTGCACGTAGAGCACGTTCTCGCGCCCGATGTCCTTGCGAAACTGGCGGATCGCCTCGAGGAAGGGCAGGCTCTCGATGTCGCCGACGGTGCCGCCCACCTCGGTGATGAGTACGTCGACGCCCAGGTTATCGGCCAAGCGATGCACGCGCGCCTTGATCTCGTTGGTGATGTGCGGGATCACCTGCACTGTGCCACCCAGGTAGTCGCCGCGGCGCTCCTTTTGGATGACGGCGTTGTAGATGCCGCCCGTGGTGACGTTGGAGTCGCGCTGGACGAACTCGTCGATGAAGCGCTCGTAGTGGCCCAAGTCGAGATCGGTCTCGGCACCGTCCTCGGTGACGAACACCTCGCCGTGCTGGAAGGGGCTCATCGTGCCTGGGTCGACGTTGATGTAGGGGTCGAACTTCTGGTTGGCGACCTTGAAGCCGCGTGCCTTGAGCAGCCTGCCAATTGAGGCGGCCGTGATGCCCTTGCCCAGCCCCGAGACGACGCCGCCGGTGACGAACACGTGCTTGGTCATGGGATTGCCTGCCCCGGTCGCACGAGCTTCTCGAGGGGAGACGCTGGGCAGCGCCTGGAACGCGGGAGAGCCGACCAGTGAGGCGCGCGCTTCCTTGCGCTAGCAGGACTCCGGGAAGGATGCCCGTAGGGTGCAGAGAGCGACGCGGAAGCGGGGGTCGAAGCCGCCCCCGCGCCCAGCGCGCGGAGGACGACACGATTCTGAACGGTGGTCCCCGGCTTCACTTCGGGGAGTCAGTATATCAGAGCCAGCCGCGAGCGAAACAATCTTCCCCGCACCCTCTACCCAGTCGCCTGATGAGCGCGCTCGAGCAAGCTCTCAGCGTGCGCGCGAGCGGCCGCATCGTCGGGTGCAGCGCCCAGCATGCGGCAGAGCTCGCGCACGCGTTCCTCGCCCTCGACACGGCGAACGACCGTGGCGGTCGTCTGCGCCGCCGCATCGGCAACCTTCTCGATGGCAAAGTGCCGCTCGGCGAAGGCGACGATCTGCGGCAGGTGAGTGATGCAGATGATCTGCGTGTGCTTGGCGACGCTTGCCAGCCGCTCGCCGAGTGCGGTGGCAGTGACACCACCGATGCCCGTATCGACCTCATCGAAGATGAGCGTCTCGACGTCGTTGCCGAGCGTCACCGTGCTGCGGATGGCGAGCATCGCCCGCGACAGTTCGCCGCCTGACGCGGTCTCGCGCAAGGGCCGCACCGGCACGCCAGGGTTCGCCGAGAAGAGGAACTCGACCTCGTCGGCGCCGCGTGCGTTCAAGGCAGCATAGGTGGCCTGATTGTCGGCGGCGGCGCCGGTCAAGTTCGCGCCGGCGGAAGCACGCGCCGGCGCACTGCGTGGCGCCCGCCGCTCGACCTTGACGACGAAGCGCGCGTGCGGCATCGCCAAGGCGCGCAGTTCCTTGGTAACGACGGCCGCGAAGCGCGGCGCCTGCGCAGCCCGCGCCGCGCTCAGACGCTCGGCCGCCATAACGGCTGCCTCGCGCGCGGCAGCGAACGCGGCCGTCGCCGCGGCTTCGTCGTGCTCCGCCGACTCGAGCTCGGCGATGCGCTGGCGCGCCGTCTCAGCGTAGGCGACCAACTCATCGCACGATGCGACGCGGTACTTGCGCTTCAGCTGCTGTAACTTGTCGTAGCGCAGCTCGACCGCGTCGCGGTGAGCCGGATCGACATCGAGCTGTTCGACCCAGTCACGGAGGGCGGCTTGCGCATCCTCGGCTTCGGCGCTCAGCGCCGACAGGCGCTCGGCAACGCTCTGTAGGGAGCCGTCGAGCGCGGCCGCCTCGCCAACCAGGCGCTCGGCGACGCGCAAACCGTCGAGGGCGCCGCCCTCCTGCTCCGAGCTCAGCAAACGCAAGGCCGTCGTCACCCGGTCAAGCAACTTCTCCGCGTAGCGCAGGCGCTCGCGTTCGGCCGCGAGACGTTCGTCTTCGCCGGGCTCCGGCGCGGCCGCCTCGATTTCGTTCACCTCGAAACGCAGCAAGTCGAGTTCGCGGTCGCGGTCGCCTACGCGCGCGCGCAGGGCCGCGAGCTCACGCTCGCGGCCCTGCGCGCGCGCGTAGGCCTCGCTGTACTCGGCCAGCAAGGGCCCGATCTTCTCACCCGCCGATGCATCCAGGAGGTCCAGTTGACGTTCGAGCTGAAGAAGCTTCGTCTGTTCCATCTGGCCGTAGAAGGCGACGCGATCGCGCAAAGTTGCCTCCACAGCCGCTGCCGACGAGACGACACCGTTCAGATATGCGCGTGACCGACCACCGCGCACGATTTGGCGAGCGACGGCCAACGGTTCCTCGTTGGGGCGCTCGAACACCGCCTGCACAAGGGCCCGTTCAGCGCCCGGGCGCACGAGACTCTCTTCGCCCTTGTCGCCCAGGAGCAGGCCTATCGCCTGTGCCAGGAGCGTCTTGCCGGCCCCCGTCTCCCCCGTGATCACGTTGAGCCCGGGCGCCAGGGAGAGCTGCGCCCGAGCAATGAGAACGAGGTCGTCGATGATGAGCTCAGCGAGCATCGCGACGATGGTTGAAGAGCTTCTCCTCGACGTTCTGATAGAAGGAACCGTCGGCGCGAATCAGCAAGCGCGCCCGCGCGGCTCCGGTGGTTACCTCGACGTCGTGTCCGCAGCAGACGCGGTCGACGATGGTGCCGTCGACGACGATCTCGGCCTCCTCGTACGGCGAGACGTTGCGCACGCGCACGACGTGGTCGGGGCGCAGGACCAAGGGACGGAAACCGAGCGAATGTGGAGCAATGAAGTTGAGCACCAGCACGTTCGCATCCCACACGACGAGGGGTCCGTCGCAGGAGAGGTTGTAGGCGGTCGAACCGGCCGGCGAGGCCACGATCACGCCATCGGCGAGCATCTCACCCACGTGTGTGCCCGAAACATCGTAACTTAAGTGCAGCACGTGGCGCTGCTGCACACGGGCGAGGACGACATCGTTCACCGCGACGTACGTTCGTCCCTCGTGACAGACTTCCAGTGTGACCAGGTCGATGGTGCGGTACTCGCCGGCCACGACCCGCTCCAGCTCCTCCTGCCACCTATCGCGGTGCAGGGCAGCCAGGAAACCAACCTCGCCAAAGTTGATGCCGACCGTGGGCACACCGCTGCCCACGAGACGCCTGAGAGCGCGCAAGATCGTGCCGTCACCGCCGAGCACGAGACAGGCGTCGGCCGCCCGTACATCGTCCTCATCGACGTGCACGAAGCCTTCGCGCTCGCCGACCCCGTGCTTGAACCACTCATCGGAGGTCAGCAGGAGCTCGACACCCAGGCGACGGCCTTCGTCGGCCAGCTCGCGGAGCACCGCCGCCGTCGTCTCGGGACGACCCTTCGTCAGGACGGCGAGACGTCGCAGGGGCTCAGCCATGGACAGCCTCGACGGCCCGGCGCACGGCCTCTTCACGGTCGATACGCGCGCTCGCCTGCGGCGAGCGCGCGTCGCAAAAGTAGATGAAGTACTCCACGTTTCCCTTTGGCCCCGGAAAGCCAGAGTCGCAGACACCGAGCAGCGCCGCACCGTGTTCTTCAAGCCACTGCGCCACGCCGAGCACGGCCTCGCGCTGCACCGCCGGGTCGCGCACGACGCCGCCCTTGCCAACGTTCTCGCGGCCAGCCTCGAACTGCGGCTTAACCAAGGCGAGGCCGCGATAGCCAGCCGCGGCGCATTCTAGCACAGGCGCCAGAACCAGCGTCACGGAGATGAACGATACGTCGGCGGTGACAAACGTGGGCGCGAACGGTAGATGTTCGCCGCGCAGCCAGCGAGCGTTGGTGCGTTCCAGAACGGTCACACGGGGATCGTTGCGCAGCCGCCAGTCGAGCTGTCCGTAGCCAACGTCAACCGCCGCCACGGCGCGCGCGCCGCCCTGTAGCAGACAGTCCACGAAACCGCCCGTCGAGCTGCCTAGGTCGACGCAGTGCTCGCCAGCGACCGAGACGTGCAGCACGTCGAGCACGTGAGCGAGCTTGTCTCCCCCACGGGAGACGTAGCGACGCCGCTCGCTGACCTCAAGCGCGGCGTCTTCCGCCACCAGTTCGCCCGGCTTGGTGAGACACACGCCGGCACACCTCACTTCACCGCTAAGGATCGCCGCCCGCGCCTGCGCCCGGGTGGGGAAGAAACCGCGAGACACCAGGAGGGCGTCGAGACGCCGGCGCACGGTAGGGCTAGGACACAGTCGCCAGGCCGCGGTGCCGCTCGAGGACAGCATCGGCCACTGCCTGCGGCGTGAGGCCAATCTCGTTGAGCAACCGTTCGCGATCGCCGTGCGGCACGAAGGCATCGGGTAAGCCGAAACGCTTAACGACGACGCCACGATCGGCCAGGTGCTCGAGCACAGCGCTGCCAAAGCCGCCCGCCAGCGCATTCTCTTCGATCGTCACCAGGCGCTCGTGCGTGCTCGCCAAGTCGTCGAGCAGGGCGCCGTCGAGCGGCTTGACGAAGCGCGCGTCGACGACGGTCGGTGTGATACCGGCCGACCGCAAGATCTGCGCCGCTTGGCGAGCAATGCTCACGCCCGTGCCCACGCCGATCAGAGCGACCTCGCGGCCCGCCTCAAGGACTGCCGCCCGACCCACGGGCAAGACCTGTAACTTGCTCGGCGGTGTAAAGGCGCTGGCCAGCCCGCGCGGGTAACGAATGGCGACCGGCTGATTGAGGCTGAGCGCCGTGTGCAGCATGTGCTGCAGCTCGGTTTGGCTGGATGGCGCCATGACCACCATGTTCGGGACCACCCGCAAGTAGCTTAAGTCGAAGGCGCCGTGGTGCGTCGGCCCATCGTCGCCTACCAGGCCCGCGCGATCGACGGCGAACACGATGGGCAGTTTCTGCAAGCCCACGTCCTGGACGAGCATGTCGAAGGCGCGCTGCAGGAACGTTGAGTAGATCGCTACGACAGGCTTCATGCCGGCGAGCGCTAAACCCCCGGCGAACACGACGGCGTGTTCCTCGGCGATCCCGACATCGTAGAAGCGCTGCGGGAACTTGAGTTCGAACTCCTCCAATCCGGTGCCCTGCGTCATAGCCGCCGTGATGGCAACGATGCGCTCGTCGTCGTCCGCCTCGCGAACGAGGGCTTGCCCAAAGGCTTGCGTGAAGGTCACGCCGTCTTCGTGGTCCTTGCGCTTGCCGTTCCCGACGTAGAATGGCCCCGTGCCGTGATACTCGGCAGGCCTCTGCTCGGCGAAGTTGTAGCCCTTACCCTTCGTCGTTTTGATGTGCACGACGATGGGGCGCTCGCTCGCCAGCGCCTGGCGCAAGCTCTCTCTCAGGGCATGCAAGTCGTGCCCGTCAATGACCCCGATGTAGGCTAGTCCCAGCTCCTCAAACAGCATGCCTGGCACGATGAGCGCCTTCATGCTCTCCTTCATGTCTTTGCCAAAGCTGTAGGCCCGCTGTCCGATACCGGGCAAACGAGCGATGCTCTTCTCCATCTCCTCGCGCAGGCGCCATAGCGACGGATCGACGCGCAAGCGGTTCAGGTAGAGTGCGAGGGCCCCGACGTTCGGCCGAATCGACATCTGGTTGTCGTTGAGCACGACGACCAACGGTGTGCGCAGGTGGCCAACTTGATTGAGCCCCTCGAAGGCGACGCCACCAGTGAGCGCTCCGTCACCAACCACACAGACGATACGCCCCTCGCCAGGCGTGCCCGCCAAGCGCGCCGCCTCGGCCAGACCAAGACCGTAACTTACGGCCGTCGAGGCGTGGCCCGTGCCCACGATGTCGTGCGGTGACTCACTGCGTGAGGGAAAGCCGGAGAGGCCACCGTGCTGACGAATCGTGTGGAAAAGCGCCGCCCGACCAGTAAGGATCTTGTGCGCGTAGGCCTGATGGCCGACGTCCCAGATGATCTTGTCGCGCGGACTATCGAGCAAGCTGTGCAACGCCACAGTGAGCTCGACCGTGCCCAAACTGGCCGCCAAATGGCCACCGGTCTTGCTCACTCCGGAGATGATCAGATCGCGAACCTCGCCGGCGACAGCGGCTAACTCGCGCTCGGATAAGTCGTGCAAATCACCGGGTGAGGTGATGGTCGGCAGGTACTTCATAGCTCACGCCAGTATAGCACCGCAGGAGCCCGCGCCGCGGTCGGCACCGTATGCGTTCCCACTCCGGCGTACCCGCGCCTTAGGCCACTCCGGCGTACCCGCGCCTTAGGCCAACTCTTTGCTCACCTGCTCGAGCAGCCGGGCGGCTTCGTCGGCCAGGTCGGTCGCCCGTTCGAGCAAACTCAACTCGACCTCGGGCGACGAGCTCTCCCCCAGACGCTCGCGCAGCTCGCGCAGCTGTTCGGCTATCGCGTGCACGCGCTGCACCGCTTGCGTCTCGGAGCGATGCGTCGATCGCGACTCACTCACAACAGCGCTCCCCGCTCTAGCCTTTCGCGTCAGGCTCGCGTGCTGCCCTGGCCGCGCGCGCTTGCCACGCGCTCGCCAGAATGCCATTCACGAACGCCCCCGCCTCGTCGGTTGCGTACCGCTTCGCCAGGCGAACGGCCTCGTCGATAGCCACCTCGGGAGGCGTCTCACCACTGACAATCTCATAGAGACCGAGACGCAGCGCGTTACGTTCCAGAGGCGCCATGCGCGCTAGCGGCCAGTGGTAGGCATGCGCTGCAAGCTCGCGATCGAGCTCTTCCTGACTGTCGACGACCCCGTGAACGGCACGCACGGTGAACTCGTCGGCTTGGTAGCCCTCACTGAGAGCGACGTTAGCGAGGAGAGTCTCAAGCGGTAGCGATGTCACCTCGCGCTGATAGAGCACGAAGAGCGCATCACGCCGCGCCTGCTTGCGGCTCGGTCTCTTGGCTGGCATGCGCCTCACTCCGTTGCGGTACGCGCCACGCTTCGCTCAGCGAAGCGCGTCGCTGCCACACGAGCTCGCCTCTCCTCGCGCCGCGCCGCTCTCACACCGGCTCGATAGTGAACAGCACCTGTCCGTACTCGACGGGCTGTCCGTTCTCGACGGCGATCTCGCGCACGAGGCCGTCGACCTCGCTAGCCAGCTCGTTCATGAGCTTCATCGCCTCGAGGATGCACAGGGTCTGCCCCACCTTGACCCTGTCGCCAACCTCGACGAACGACGGCGCGTCGGGCGCCGGCGAACGGTAGAAAGTCGCCACCATGGGCGAGCGTACCACGTGATAGCCGTTCGCCTCCGGCTCGGCTGGCCCAGCCGCAGCTTGACTGGCCAGGGCCGGAGCCGCCTCGCCACGATCAGCAGCCGCTGCTGCTGGCGCTGGCTCCTTCGATTTCTTCACGGTCACGCGCAGGTCGCCCTCTTCGATGACGACCTCCTGCACGTTCGAGGCCTCGACCATCGCCAGGATCTCCTTGACGCGGTCTTCGACGCCCGAGCCGACCGCAGTCTGGATCTGCGAGGTCAGGTAGTGCTGCTCGTGCGTGCCGAAGACGTCGGCCTCTGGCCCCAGATGGTGCTTTTCCAGGTAAGTGCGCGCCGTCTGCGGGAAGAGGGCGTAGCTCAGCACGTCCTCGTCGCTGCGCGCCAAGTCGCCGATCTGCTCGGCGTAGTCGGCGAACGTCTCCGTCAGGAGCGCCCCGGGCCGTTCGCTGATCGGCTGCTCGTCGCCCAGCACGAGCTCGATGATCTCTGGCGAGATCGGGCCGGGGGCCTTGCCGTAACGGCCGCGCAGGTAGGCTTTCATCTCATCGGGAACGATGTGCCAACGCTTGCCCGACAGGACGTTGAGCACGGCCTGCGTGCCGACGATCTGCGAGAGCGGCGTGACCAGGGGCGGGAAGCCGACCTCGGCGCGCACGACCGGGATCTCCTGCAGCACCTCCGGAAGACGGTCCAGTGCGCCTTGCTCTTTGAGCTGACTCTCGAGGTTGCTGATCATGCCGCCCGGCACTTGGTGCGAGTAAACCTGCATGTGCGTGAGTGAGGTCACGCCGCGCGGGAAGCCCTCGTCTTGGCGGACCTTGTCGAAGTACTTGGCGATGGCGAAGAGCTTCTCCAGGTCGAGCTCCGTGTCGTAGGGCGTGCCGATCAACGAAGTGACGACCATCTCGGTTGCCGGCAAGGAGTTGCCGAAGGCGAGCGGCGTGGTGGCGGTGTCGATCACGTCGGCGCCCGCCTCGATGGCCTTCAGGTAGGTCATCGGCGCCAATCCGCCGATGTAGTGGCAGTGCACCTGGACGGGAACGGCGATCTCGGCCTTCAGGCGCCCGACGAGCTGCTCGGCGTAGAACGGCGAGAGCAAGGCCGCCATGTCCTTGATGCAGATCGAGTCGGCGCCCATGTCGACCAGTTGATGGGCCACTTCGAGGTAGTGGTCGAGCGAATGCACCGGCGAGATGGTGTAGACGACCGCCCCTTGAAAATGGGCGCCAGCCTCCTTGATCGCCGCCGCGGCCACTTCGTGGTTGCGCACGTCGTTCAGGGCGTCGAAGACGCGAAAGATATCGATGCCGTTCTCCACCGACTTCTGCACGAAGCGACGCACGATGTCGTCGCCGTAGTGGCGATAGCCGACCAGGTTCTGGCCACGCAGGAGCATCTGCAGGGGGGTGCGACGCACGTGCTTCTTGATCACCCGCAGGCGTTCCCACGGGTCCTCGTCGAGGAACCGTAGGCATGCGTCGAAGGTCGCACCGCCCCACACCTCGAGGGAATGGAAGCCAACCTCATCGAGCGCCTCCAAGATGGGCACCATCTCCGAGGTGCGCATGCGCGTCGCCCAGAGCGACTGATGTGCGTCGCGCAAAGTAGTGTCAGTGATTTCGAGGCGTCGCGCTCTCACGTGGTTCGGAAACTCCTTTGTCGATACGAAGGTCGCTGGCGCGTCGTGCTAGACGCGCGTCACGTACTCGCCGCTCCGTGTGTCGACCTTGATTCGCTCGCCCTCGTTCAAGAAGAGCGGTACCTGCACGACGACACCGGTTTCGAGCGTGGCGGGCTTAGAGCCGCCCTGGGCGGTGTCGCCGCGCACGCCGGGCTCCGCGTGAGTGACGGTCAGCTCGACGAACGTCGGCGGCTCGACCATGGCTGGTACGCCGTTGATCGACAGGAGCTCCACTTCCATGTTCTCGACCACCCACTTGAGCGCGTCCTGGGCCATCTCGCGACTGACTGTGATCTGCTCGTAGGACTCAGGGTCCATGAGCACGACCTCGTCCTCGGTGGCGTAGAGAAACTGCATGCGCCGTGATTGAGTGTGCACGCGGTTGAACTTCTCGCCGGCGCGGAACGTACGGTCGAGCACCGCGCCGCTGGCGATGTTGCGCAGCTTGGTGCGCACGAAGGCGCCACCCTTGCCGGGCTTCACGTGCTGAAACTCGACGATCGTCCAGTTATCGCCATCAACTTCGATCGCCATACCGTTCTTGAACTGGTTTGTGGAGACTACCTCAGCCATTGATCCCTTTGTCGTCGTTGGTCAGCGTGCCGCTCGACTTGGAGCAGCTCCTCAGCGCTCACGCTGAGCGCCTCAGAAACTATTGGCATATGATACAGGAACTCAGGCGACCACGCGCAGTTCTTTCGGGAAAGCGGTCAGAATCTCGCACCCGTCGTTCGTCACCAGCACCGTGTCCTCAATGCGCACGCCGCCCCGCCCTTCAAGGTAGATGCCGGGCTCGACCGTGACAACCATGCCGGCCGCCAGCGGATCGCCGCGCAGGCGACCCAAACGCGGTAGCTCGTGGATCTCCAGCCCCACCCCGTGACCAGTGCCGTGACCGAAGTAGTCGCCGTAGCCCGCTTCGGTGATGACGGTGCGCGCGGCGGCGTCGACGGCTTTGCCGTCGACGCCGCCGCGCACCGCCGCCAGCCCGGCCTGCTGCGCCCGCAGGACGACTTCGTAGACGTGGCGCAACTCTTCGTCGAGCTCGCCCGTCGCCAACGTACGTGTTATGTCGCTGCGGTAGCCGTCGAACGTGGCTCCCGTGTCGATCACTACGAGCTCATTGCGCTCGATCGGCCGGTCGCGAGGCGTAGCGTGTGGCAACGCACCCCACGCCCCGGAAGCGACGATCGAGGGGAAGGCCAGGCCTTGCGCGCCGCGCTCATGGAGCTCTCTCTCAATCTGCCATGCGACGTCGCGTTCACTGCGCCCGACGAGCCCCGCCTCGACCACCGCCTGCAGGGCCGCATCGGTGAGCTGCGCCGCGCGGCGAATCCGGGCCACTTCGGCGCCGTCCTTCACCTGGCGCAATGCGGTCACCGCGTCGCCCACCGTGCGCAAGCCACCGCTGTGCAGACGGCGCAGACGCCTGTACGTGGCATAACTCAGGTGCGTGCCCTGGAAGCCCAGGACAACGCCCTTGCCCCAGTGAGCGGCGACGGCCGCCAGGGTGTCCTCCAGCAGGCGCTCAGTCCGCACGAGCTCAAGCCCGGTCACTTCGTCGGCCACTTGCGCCCAGTAGCGCGAGTCGGTGCAGATCAGGCCCGCCTCGTGCCCGATGATGAGGTAGGTGTCGTCCCCGGTGAAACCGGAAAGGTAGCGCACATCGTAAGGGTCGCTGACGAGCACCGCGTCGAGGCGTCGCGCGCTCAATAGGTCACGAACTCGGCGCCAGCGCTCGCCCATCGCCGGTCGCTCGGCCAGGGCGAGATCGGCCGCCGCTCTGCGCATCTTGGACTGGCCCGCGGGCAGTGTCATCTCGTCTCCTTCTGTCGCGCGATGAGTTCATCGACGGCCGCTAGGTAGCCGTCGACCCCCTTGCCGGAGATGCGCACGGCGGCCAGATCAGCGATCACGGAGTGACGACGCCACTCCTCCCGGGCCTCAATTGCAGAGAGGTGGACTTCGGCGATCGGCGCTGTGACCAGTTCGAGCGCGTCGCGAATGGCGTAGCTGTAGTGTGTCCACGCTCCGGGGTTGATGATCACGCCCGCAACCGCTTCGGCCGCGTTGGCTGGGAGCGTCGGGGCGAGGGCGAGCTCGTGGAGTTTCTCCACGAGCTCGCCCTCGTGGTTCGTCTGGAAGCAGCGCACCTCGTAGCCACGCTGACGAGCGTACTCAGAGACGGTCTTCTCCAGATCGGCAAGCGTCTGCCGGCCGTAGTGCTCCTGCGGGCGTCGGCCGAGCATATCCAAGTTGACACCGTGAATGAGCCAGATCACTGCCATCGTCGTTCGCCTCACGCTCCTCCGCTCGTTGCGGCTGCTCCGCTCGTTACGGCTCTTCCGCTTGTCGCGGCTCCTCCGCTCGTTACGGCTGCTCCGCTCGTTACGGCTGTTAGGCCCACCGCGGTTGCTCCCCGCGGTGCGGCCGCACCCCTAGGCGCGGCCGCACCCCTAGACGCGGCCGCAAGTACTCAACGCCTCTCCGCGACGGCCCCGCACCTGGCCGAAGAGACCGCCCGTCACGGCGAGCACTCACCTGCCTCCGCAACCGTCTCTAGCGCGTCATCAGCCACTGGACAGCGGCCCGTTCGACCTCGGCAGTGACGCTGCAGCCCAAGAGCGGCTGGCCGAAACCGGACAGCAGGACGTAGCGCACCCCGGCCGCGTCGGCCTTCTTGTCGCGCGCGATGAGCGTCGCCACGGCCGCCGCGTCCACGCCCGCGAGGCGCTCCGGCAGGCCCGCCGCAGTCAGGAGACGCTGCCCGCGCTCCTCCTCGTCCGCGCTCAGGCCGCACAGCCGATGCGACAACCACAGGGCGGCGCGCAGGCCCAACCCGACCGCTTCTCCGTGCGAGTACTCAGCATATCCACCGGCCACCTCGATCGCGTGGCCGATCGTGTGTCCGAGGTTCAGCAACGCCCGTTGGCCGCTCTCTTCCCGTTCATCCACCTGCACGACGCCGATCTTGACGGCGACGCAGTGCGCGACGACCTCCTCAGTGGGGTGCCCCGCTCCAGCGAGTACCCTCTCGACCTGGTCGAGCAGCTCGCCGCCCTGCAGGAAGGCGTACTTGATCACTTCGGCGTAGCCGTTGCGCAACTCCCTCGCCGGCAAAGATGCCAGCGTCGCGAGATCGGCAACGACCACATGCGGCTGGTAAAAGGCACCAACGTAGTTCTTGCCGGCGCGGAAATCGACGCCGGTCTTGCCGCCCACGGCCGCGTCGACCTGGGCGAGCAGCGTCGTGGGCACCTGCACGAAGCCGACGCCGCGCTGGTAGGTCGCCGCCACAAAGCCAGTCAGGTCGCCGATCACGCCACCGCCAAGAGCGACCAGCGCGTCGCCGCGACGCAGACCGCGTTCGTAGAGGACGCCGTACAGCTCGTACACGCGCTCGAGGCTCTTCTGCTGCTCCCCGGCTGGCAGAATCACGTGCGAGACGGCCAGCCCAGCCCCAGCAAGACTCCCGGTCGCCAAGTCGAGGTACAGGGGAGCCACGTTCTCGTCGCTCACCACGACGACCTGCCGAGCTTGAGTTGCTCGCGTTACCTCGCTCCCCAAGTCCGCCAGCAGCCCCTCCCCGACGAGGACCTCGTAGGAGCGCTGCTTGGTCTCCGCGTGCAGACGGCGCACTTCTACGCCTCCGCCTCTAGCGCCGCCTGCAGCTCATCCACGATCTGGGCCAGCGTCCGGGTCCCGTCGTTGACGACACGCACGGTGGCGACGCTCTCGTAGAGAGGCCGGCGCTCGTCGTAGAGCTCCTGGAAGCGCGCTTCGTCGCGGGCCAGTGGTCGCTGCCCGCCACGCGCGCGGGCGTACAGCGTGGCGACGGGGGCGTCGAGCCAGGCGACGTGCGCGAGGCGCTGAAGCGCCTCGCGCACGTCGCCATCGGTCACCGCCCCGCCGCCCAAGGACACTACCCGCGGCTCGCGCAAGGCTTCCGCGAGCGCCGCCAGCACAGCGTCGTGTTCCAATCGCCGAAAGTGGGCCTCACCGGAACGCGCGAAGATCTCTTGAATGGCGCCGTGCTCGGCCACAAGGCGCGCATCGGTATCGATGAACGGCACGGCGAGCCGGCGCGCCAAACGCGACCCGACAGCGCTCTTACCAGCGCCCATGAACCCGACGATGGCCACGCTCTTTCTCACCGCCGCCGCAAACGCGCCTGAAAGGCAGCCACGGCGGCGACGAAGTCCGTCAGCGCCTCGCCGCCGAAGCGCTCCAGAGCGGCCTCCGCCAGAGCCAGACTCACGGCCGCCTCACCAACGACCGCCGCGGCCGGCACCGCACACACGTCGCTCCGCTCCACGTGCGCCTTCACCGGGCGATGGGTGCCCATCTCCACGCTGGCCAACGGCTGCATGAGCGTCGCGATCGGTTTCATTACGGCGCGCAGGACAATCGGCTCACCCGTTGAGATACCGCCCTCAATTCCGCCAGCACGGTTCGTCAAGCGGTAGTAGCCCCGCCGTTCATCGTAGCCAATCTCATCTTGAAACTCCGACCCAGGGGTCGCCGCCGCAGCAAAACCAAGGCCAACCTCGACCCCCTTGATCGCGTTGATACTCATGAGAGCCTGGGCCAGCTTTGCCCCGAGACGGCGATCGGCCTGCACGTAACTTCCCACCCCGGGCGGGTAGCCGTAGACGACGACTTCGAAGACGCCACCAACCGTGTCGCCACGTTCAGCGGCAGCGCTGATAGCCGCCTGCATCTCGACACTCGCCTGGGGATCGAGACAGCGGACAGGATCGTCGTCCACGCCTCGTAAACGCTCCTCGTCGGCTTCGGCGGCCACGGCGATCCCGGCAATCTCGACGACGTGGCTGTAGATCCGGCAGCCGATCTCCGCCAGAAGCTTGCGCGCCACGGCGCCGCAGGCGACGCGCGCCGCCGTCTCGCGGGCGCTGGCGCGCTCGATTACATCGCGCAAGTCGTCAAGGTCGTAGAGTAAGGCGCCACCCAAGTCGGCATGCCCCGGACGAGGTATGCGCAACGGCTCACTCGGCTCGGCAACCTCGTCCACGGCGAGCTTCGCCACCCAGTTGGCGTGGTCGCGGTTCGCGATGGCCAGCGCAATCGGCGCGCCCGTCGTTCGGCCGTAGCGCACGCCGGCAAGGATGGTGACCGCGTCGCGCTCGATCGCCTGACGCCCGCCGCGGCCGAAGCCCAGCTGCCGGCGGCGCAAGTCGCGGTCGATGTCGGCCGCCTGCAGCGTCAGACCCGCCGGACACCCCTCGAGGATGGCCGTCAGTTGCGGTCCGTGGGATTCACCTGCTGTCAAGTAACGCAGTCGACCCATCGCTCTCCCCTACGTCTGCTCACCGCCGAGACTCTCCCACCGCCCGCCGTGACAGCGCAGCTCTCACTCATCAAGCATTGACCTCTCTAGACTATACGAGCGCCCGTCGCCGCAAAAGTGCGCTGACTCCGCCGGCGCCTGGACGATAGTGCCAGCAAGAACCCGCCTGGGCAGCCACGGCACAGAGGCGGGCCTAGGCAGGGTGATAGCCGCTGAATATGCGGCTGCGCCCGGCGGCGGCTCCTGCAGGAGCCGCCGCCGGGCGCAGCCGCATCGTTCTTCTTTCCCTCTCGGGAGAATCCTCGGTTCGCGCCTACTTCGCCAGCGTCTGGTTCACGTTCAACGTGTACTGTTGGTCGCCCTGCAGCAGCGTGACCGTCTGACCTTGCGCATCGATGCTCACAATGCGGATCTGACCCCAGCTCGTGGAGAAGGTGTCGCCCACCTTCTTGCTCGCGTAGGTCGTGCCGTCGACGGCCAAGGTCACCGTCGGCGTCCCATTCTGGCTATCGATGCTGAGCACCTTAATCGAGTGTCCGACAGCGCTCACGCTGGAACCGCTGCTCGTGCTCGTGCCGCTCGTGCTGGCGTAATTCAACTTCACCACGGCAATGGTGTAGCTTGCACCCGAGTTCTTATCCTTGACCTGCACAGTCTGACCTTCGGCGACGGTCACCGATGTGCTGCCGTCTTCGAACTGGTTCGTGCCCAGCAAACTGAACGTCACGCCACTGGCGCTGAGGGCCGATACCTTGAACTTCGGGTTGCTGGTCGGCACCTGTTGATCGACCTTCACCGCCTTATAGTCGACAGAGTTAATGCGGATATCGGCCGAGGTCGGTGCCTGCGCAGTCGTGCCCGTCGTCGTTGGCGCTGTGTTCGCCGTACTGCTGCTGCCCTGCGAGATCAGCGGCTTGAACGGGTCGTGGCTCGTGAACTGATCGAGCGCGGGCTCCTGCTTAGCCGGATCGCTCAGCGTCGCGTCGGTGGCCGTCGTGTCGGCCGTTGAAGCAAATGATCCCGAAGCGCCACTTGTTGACGTGCCGTAGAAGCCAGTCGGCGCGGCGCTCTTGTGCGTGGCGCCCGCCGTCAGGACCACGGCCGCCACAGCGCCGAGCAAGACGACTGCGCCCAAAAGGATGATGAAGCGCTTGGACAGTCTCATTGCGCACCTACCGTGCTCGCGGCGGTTGTGGTAGAGGCCGTACTCGCAGTGGCTGAGCCGGCCGCGCCGGCCGCGCCCGTAACGCCGGCGCCGGCGCTCGTGTTATTCCACACGTAGGAATTGACGGTCACCGTGAACTGCAGCTGGTTGTCGCTCGCACCGGAACCGGAACTGCCCGCGCCTGGCGACGTAATGTCGAGCTTACTCACCTCGAACAGGCGCCCGCTGACCAGGAAATCTTGGTTGCGGTACTCGACGTAACTCTCCAGGCGATAGAGCAAGTCCTCGAAGTCGAAGTACGTGCCGCTGAACTGCAGATCAATCGGCTGCACGCTGAACGGTGCCGTCGGCCCTTGGATGAGGGCCTCGGGCTTGATGCTCTGGAACTTCACACCCGAGGCCTTGGTCGTGTCGATCAGCTCTACCATGACCGACGGGATCCCCGACTCGGGTGGGAGCAGCTTGTTGAGGCGCACCAGGTCGGCCTCGGTCTGCGGGGCCGTCTTAGCGTACGCCTGCAGTTGCGCCAGCGTCTGCTGTGCGCTGGCGAGCGTCGTCCGCTGGTTCGCGATCTGCGTGTCGAGGTCGGCCAACTTACTCTGGACGGGGCTGAAGAAGAGGAAGTACCAGGCCGCGCACACGACTGCCGCGATCACGCCCGCGATGATGTAGACCTCTTTACCGCGCGCCTTCACTGGGCACCTCCAGCGGTCGTGCTCGTCGCCGTGACGGCGTACGGGGGATGAACGAGGAACGGCCGTAACGCCGCTGTGATTTGGAAGTTGACCACGGACGTGCCCGCCGTGCTCGAAGTGCCCGAAGCCGTGGTTGACGTGCTCGTGCCCGAAGTGGCTTCGCTTGCGTTCACGAGCGTTGGTGACTCGAGCTGAGGCATCAGGCCGAGCCTCGTCATGAAGACGGCCACGTCCTTCATCGACAACGCCGAGCCCGTGAAGGTGACGTCAGTGCCACTGGAGCCGCCGGCGCCCGTCTGCCCGATCGCGCTACCTGCCAGCATCGTCGCTGGCACCTGCGCGGAAAGCTCGGTGAGCCATACGTTATCGGGCACAAGAAGGCTGACCTCTTCGGCGATCGTCGACCAATCGACGCGCGCGTCGTAGATCTGCTTAGCGGCCGTCATCATAGCCACGCGCTGCGACTGCAGTTTTGCCGCCCATTGCAGAGAAGCGACCTGCTGATTCACTTGACCAACCTGGGTCTGCAACTCGCTGACCTGGTCTTGCTTGGTGGCTACCTGCCGGTTGAACACGAGATAAATGGCGCCCAACGCGAGAACGAGGGCGACCAGCCCTAGGAGGGCGTACGTCATGCCCTGCTGGCGTGACGCCCTCTCGCGTTCGCCCGGCGGTAGCAGATTAATGCGTTTCATCGCCCCCTACTCCTCGTCGTCCAGGGCCAACCCGATGGCGATCGTCAGACGTGGAGCCATCGCCTCGAGCTCCGCTTCGGAAAGCTTCGACTTGTTCTCGCCTACCTCAGCCAGGGGATTGCCGATCTCCACTGGGAGATGCAGCGCTTGGGTGAGGTAAGCGTCGATGTTGGCCGTCAGAGAGCCGTCGCCGGTCACGATGAGCTTGCCGACGGTGCCGTCGTGCTCTTGCGTGTGGTAGTAGTCGATCGAGCGCCGGATTTCGTCGGCGATGGCTTCGGCAGTCTGATCGAGCACTTGGTGGATCTCGCTGATCGTCTCCGGCGTGAGGTCTGGGTGTGACTGCTCGCTCTCGCCGGTGAGCCCCACCGTGCGCCGAAGCTGCTCGGCGGCCTCGCGGTCGATGCCGCGATTGTTCATGAGCGCTTGCGTCAGGCTCTCGCACCCCATGTTGATCACGCGCGTGAAGTGAGGCATGCCGCCGACGGCGACGAGCAGGTTGGTGATCCCCGAACCGACGTTCACCAGCGCGGTCGCCCCCTCATCGGCGGGTGCCGCGCCCTGATCAATGAAGGCAGGCCGCGGCGCGAGCGCGCGCGCCAAGGCGAAGGCCTGCAAATCGATCCCTTCGACAGTCAGACCAGCCTTCTTGGTCACCTCAACAAACTGTTGCACCATGTCCTTCTGTGCCGCGACCAGGAGAATCTTCTGTTTGGCACCACCATCGTCGTTGTAGGTGGAGAGGACTTGGTAGTCGAGCAAAGCTTCCTCTACCGGGATGGGGATGTGCTCCTGTGCCTGAAACTCAACCGCAGCCCGCAGCTCATCCTCGGGAATCTCAGGAAACTCCAGCGTACGGACGACGATCTTCTGGTTCGCCAAGCCGAGGTTGACGCGGCGCCCGCTGAGCTTGGCCTCCTTCCAGAAGCTCTTCAGCTCGGAGGCCAGCCCGTCGGCATCGACGACCTCGCCCTCGAACACCAGTCCCTCAGGGAGGGACCTCACCGCCGCGCCAGTGAGGATCTGGGTCTGCTTGTTGCTCTTAATCTGGACCGCCGCCAGCGACGACTGGTCGAGATCAAGGCCTATGCGCACCGCACTCTTTGCCATGGCTGCACTCTCCGCTTGCCCATGCTGTCAGCGAGGTTTTCGGCAGGTTTGCGACTTACCTTTAGGCGAATCAGCCCATACGTACTGAGATTGGCACAGCAGCCCTGAGTGAACGCGCGACCTCGGTCGTCGCTTGACCGCGCGGCGAGAGCTAGCACAGCTGCAGCGAGAGCTAGCGCGGCGAGAGCTAGCGCGGCCGGTTGTTGCGTGCACAGTTCGCGCGTCGAGCTCCCCGGCATCGGCGGAAGAAGCCCACGTTCTCTCAGGACCGGGCTTATTGACCGCTGAGGTCGGACCACTGCGCTACGCTGACACTTGCCGGCCCGGGCGGCGAACTACCGTCGGCCGGATAGACGACCGTGAGCGGTGCTTCGACGACGAGACGCTGAGCGGCCAGCGAACCGTTGACGCGCAAGGGCTCGCGGATGGTGAGCGTGCCAAGCACGATGAGGGCTCCCGACAGTTCGGCGCCGCCTCCCTCTGCGCTTGCCGAGACGGCAGAGTCGGCGGCCGGCCCGATGCTTGCGTCGCCGTCGACCACGAGCGTGAGTGGACAGGCGGTGGGCGGGCGCTGGCGCTGCCCGCAGACCGTCAGGTCTGCGGGCAGCGCCAGCGCATCGACAACCGCAAGCAAACCGCCCTCCGGGTAGACTCCCGCTCCATCGTCAGTGTTGGCTGCCGGACGGGCTTCTGCAAGACTGGCGGCTATGGCGTCGAGGCGCAGCACCGCCGTCTCGGTATCGAGCGCGCTATCAAGGGCCACCGCATGCGCGGCCAGGTCGCCGAGCGCCGCGGCATCAGGCAGGCTGAGCAGCGCGGCTGGCGTGCTCCCCCCGTTGTGCACGTCGGTGTCGTTTGGCCAAGCCGATCCGACCAGGTGCTCCTCGCCAGAAGCGTCGTAGATACCCTGACCGGCGTGCACGGCAGCCCTCGGGTAGAGCGTCGGATAGGCATCGTCAGGAGGTGACGAGGCGTCGTCGGTGGGGTCGCCAAACGTAACCATCTGGCGCCCACGCAGCACTCCGCCGAGGTAGATGCCGGCATTGATGACCGTCACGGGAGCGCGCACATCGGCGTCATTCGTTACCGTCACACCGTGCGGAAACGCGGGGTTGCCGACGCGCAGAACGACTCGCAACCGGCGCAGCGCCCGACCCCTGCGAGCGCTTACGGCCGCTGCCACGAAGCGATCGGCCGAACCGCTCTGTGCCATCCCCGTCAGCTCGATTGCTACGTTCCCTTCGCCATTGGCCGAGCTCGCAGACAACGCCATTGACTGACTCACCGGTGGCACGAGCGACGGCTTCCAGCGCAGGGCCTCAATGGCCGAGCTCACGCCACCCTCAGCCAACGCCAGGGCTCGTTCACCGTCGGCGTCGGCGTTGCCGACGGCGCGACCGGCCAGGAGCACCGCAACAAGGGTGCTCGCGGCCAGCGTCGCCAAGATCATGATGAGCAGGGCGGCCAGGACGGCGAAGCCGTCCTGGCCGCCCTGCTCGCTCCGTACCTCACTCCACGCGCGCGCAGACCAGGGATGCCAAGCCTGTGGGCCGCAGATGCAGGCGCGCCATGCCCGCGGCCAAGCGGCCGCATGCCGCTGGCGAGCCTCACTTCCACACTCCCCCTGCTGCGGACCGCTCACAGTGACAGCTCCTGCGTTACCAGTTCGTGTTCAAACGGCCCCTGCATTCGCGGCTCGTTTCCAAGCGGCCCCTGCGCCACCAGGCCCTGTGCGAGCCACCTCTGCCCGGGTGGATCCTGAGCCATCCTGTGCTGCACAAACCTCTGCTGCACAAACCTCTGCCGCACGATTGCTTGCTGCGCACTGGCACGCAGCACGACTCGCCAAACCGCCGACTGCACGGACTGACCGTAGCGAACCGTACACACGAAGCTAACCGCCCGAACGGACGCATACGCCGAGAGAGGCAACACGTCGATGAGTGGCGCAAGCTCGCGGCCATCGCTGCCGAAGTAGTGCACCTCAAAGTGCGTCACGCCCTGCGCCACGTAGCTGCCTGAAGCCTTGCGCCACAGGATGTTGCGCCCTGCATCCCAGGTGTAAGTGATCAGGTCGTAGGTGCCGTCGTTGGCCACTGAGGGCAGGGCGAAGCTGATCGTGTGGCGCCCGCATGGTGCAGTCGGCACTGCGACGAGCGCGCTTGCTTGGCGTAGCTCGCTGGTTGTCAGACGCCGCGCAAAAGCGAGCGACGAGGAGACCTCGACGTGATCCGCAGCGTGATCGGACGCGCTCACCACGCTCGACAGCCAGCCGAACGAGGCCGCTAACACCAGGCAGGTGAGCGTAGCCGCGACGAGCACTTCGATCAGCGAGAGGCCGGCATCGGAGGGACGTTTGCTCCAATCGCCAAGCGGACCCGGGGTGCCAAGCGGACCCATGGTGTCGCACGGTTCGGAGATGCAGCACGGGCCTGAGATACAACACGGGCCTGAGATGCAACACGGGCCTGAGACGCCGCGTGGACCTGAGACGCCGCGTGGACTTGAGATACCGCAGGGGACTGAGACGGAGCGTGAGTCGCTAGCGAACAGGCGCACGAGAAGTCGGCCGAGCCGCGTCTGGTCCCATCCGGCCGCTGCCGGCACGTGACCTGAGACTGTTGCAGGCCGCCTCACTGCCGCCCTACTGACTGGCGCTCGGCGTACCGCTGCTGCCCGAGGACGGCACGGCGGTGCCCTCGAGGATGGCCGCTAGCTCGTAGGAACGCTGACGACCGTTCTCGTGCCACGTCGCGCAAACAGTGAGCCAAAGCGCGGCCGCCGGTAGCCGGCGGGCGTTCCATACGGCATACCCTTGCAGAGATGAGAGAGCGACAGGACTCCAGCCCGAACTCGTCCAGACCACGAAGCGAGCCGTCGTGCGCAATGTGACCCCGTCGGTGTGGGTTTCGGTGATGAACGTCCCGGCCGGAGCGTCGCCTGTCGGTGCGTTCACGTAGTACGCCTCGGCTGTATTGCGCTCGGGCAACGCGTGCGGGAAGAGTTCGGCGACGGCGCACGGCCCGAGCTGCAGCTCGTTGGACGTCGCAGCGCGCTCGACGTTGTAGAGTGGCAACCCACGCAGTCGTTCTAACGTGTCGCGCACGAGCTGCTGGGCGGTGCCCGCGACGTTGGCGTCGGCCACGCCATGCTCGGCCCCGCTCACACATGCGGTCACTGCCGCACCCGAGAGGGCGAGCAAGGAGACGGCGACAACCACCTCGATGAGGCTGAAGCCGGAGCAGCTCGCCCCGCGCCGGCGTCGCCACCACGCGCTTGTCAACGCAGTCTGACTCACTGCCACCGGATACGTCCCGCAAGCTGCACGACAACCTCGTGCGTCCCGCCGCCGAAGGTGAATGTGCCTGCCCGCGGCGCGTGAGTGACCACGCTGCACGGCCAACCCTTGGCCGAGAACTCGACCGTCGCCTGGGGATAGTTGGTCGTCCATGTGACCGCCGAGAGACAGCCACTGTCGACGGGCACCAGCTGACCGTCGATCGTTTCGGTTACCGAGTAGCGCGCGTTGCGCTCGCCCAGGCGCACGGCCACGACGTGGCCGTGCGCCTGGGCGAGCGCCTGGGCCTCGCGCAGCACCAGAGCGAACTGGCAAGCGGCTGAGCGCGCCCCAGCGCGCGCCTCAGCCGTCGCCGCGGCTGGCACCGTCACTGCCGCGAGCAGACCCAAGACCGCCACCACGACGACGGCCTCGACCAGGGTGAAGCCACCCGCCTCGTAGGTTCGTCTTGGGGCACCTCTCTCACTCACTGCACGACCTCCGACGTCGTAAAGGGTGCGTAACGCCAGCAGTCCTCCGACAGGAGCACGACACGGGCGTCTGCGGGGCTCACACGCTTTCGGCCGCGAATGCGCGGCAGCCACTGCCGCGCATTCGCAAAACCGACACACCCAGGTCGATGGACTCGGGATCCGGAGCGGTCCGCGTCGCACCGAACGCGCTCTCTCGGTTTCTGAGGCGCCGGCCCCTTTCTTGGCGTTGCGGCAGTACCTAGGCTAGGCGGACGGGCGGCGGCGGCCAAGGCCGCCGCCGCCCGTCCGCGGTGACAACTTGTCAGGAAGACTGTTGATGTTGCCCGCGGCCGCAGCCTGCGCGAGGTTCCCACCGACGATGCATCCCTCGCCGTGCTGCACCCGGCCGTGCTGCACCCGAGTCATCGATGGCGCCAGCGAGTCACTCTCGACCCGTCACGCTACTGGTCGCCCGGTCTTGAACCACCCGACCCCAATCGCCAAACCGGGTCGCTCCACCCAGTACCACAGGCCCAACAAGACATTCGAAGAGATGACCGCGTGTACGAGGCTACTTGCTTGACGGCGCCGCCGCCTGACGCCCAGCGACACGGCTCAACACCTCGGGCATTGGCAGACCGAGCGGCCGCGCGGGCAAACGTACGACAGCCCTCCAGGCGAGAGCGGTCGCTACCACGAGCACACCGTTGCGAAACGCGACAAGCACGACGGGCCCGCGATGTAAATCGACGAAACTCCAGTACAAAGCGGGAAATTCCACTTGCGTAAGGACCAGGGAAGCGACAAGGAGAATGCCGACAGTTCGTTCACCGCGGCGACCATTTGCCAGAACAAGCGCGACGAGCGGCAACGTCCAGATGAGAAATTGAGGCGACAAGACCTTGCTAAAGCACATCAAAGTCAGCACTAGGGTCAAGGCGACAAGCGGCGCATGGCTGGGATCAGCACGCAGCACATGCCGCCGCCAAAGAACCCAATACGCGACAAACAGACTCGCCCCAATTGCCCACACCGACAAGGAAGCCAGCCAACTCGTACCGCTGGCAACGATGTTCTGCGAGCCATAGACAGAGGTGGTTGTCAGGTTCGTGAGACCGAACATGTGCGCCACCAGGTACGGCGTTGCGAAAACACTCTCGATCTGCAAGGGACGTTGAGCATGGTACGTGACGATGTACGAAACGCCCCGGAAACCTTGCAACGCGAAGGGCGCAAACGGTAGCGCTGCAGCGATAACGAAAGCGGCCAAAGAACGGACGACGGTCCGCCGACCGCCGATCAGGAACACAAGCGGCAGGAGCATCGCCGGCGTGAGCTTGAGGGCAAAGCCAATACCCAGAGCGGCCGCCGACGCAGTGTAGTGCCGCCGCACGAGAAAGGTGACCCACAGGGCGATGACGGCCGCCACGGCAATGTCGTACCGATTGGCGATCAGCGGTCCGCAGGCAACCACGGCCGCAGTGAAGCCGAGAATCGTTAGTAGCGTTCGTCGCTGATCCCGCCAGAGGAGCATCGCGGCAACGGTTGTGATTGCCGCTGTCGCCGCACTGATCGCGATCATTTCCAGACTGAACCACACCTCGTAGCGCGCGAACGTTCCGCTGTGAGGCGGCAGCAAGAACAACGGCAGGGCGAGGGGCGGGTATTCAACCGCAAGGTGAGCGTAGGGCCACATACCGAGGCTCATGGCGTCGGCGTATTTCACGTAGATCATGGTGTCGGACATCTGATCGAAGACGTAGCCGAAGTGATGAATCCAGAACGCCCACGCCATGGCTGCCCACACGATCATCTGCAGCGCGACAGCCGTGCACACGAGGACAACCTTCTCCACGATCCCCTCGCTTAAGCGGCTGGGCGAGGAGCCGAGCAGGGTGGCCGCCTGTGCCTCATTCGCCATGGCCATCGCTTACGCTGATCGCCGGCACACTCTGCTTCAGCTCGGCGGCCACCGCTGGACGATCTGGCAGGCTACGATTGGCACCATGTTGAGCAAACCGGAGCCCAAAGATCGCCGCATCCGGGGGCAGCAACCTGATCGCGAGAACACCCCCGACCACCATTCCGCCAATGGTGTTCATAGCGCTTAGGAATGACCAGTCCCACAACGGGCTGCTCAAGAACCCAGCGCCAGCCAACAGAAGTGAGTACTGCAGGCGGCCGTAACGCTTCGGGCTCGCCAACACCACTGCAAGTGGCACGATGACCCATACGAAGGCCATGCGCCACGCCAGCGGCGAAAAGAGCAGCATAGTGACGACGCTGAGCAAGTACGCTTCCGCGGCGCGATAGTCCATCACGCGAGAGCGCACGCGCTTTCTCTCCCCGATGTAGAACAGCAAGAGAACTAAACAAACGTATGCACCTAGGCTGGGAATCTTCGTGTACGCCCCGAAGTAGCTCCATCCTCGCAGCAGCGACTGGTTGTGGAAGAAGGAATCACCGACAGAGACCTCTGGGAGCACCTTGGAGACGTACTCGACGTAGAGGTGCAGCGACACAGCGCTCAAGGAAACTCCAACTGCCACCATGCAGCTTGTAAGGGTCTTCAGCAAGAATCGCCAATCGCGGTAATAGGCGACAAGCGCTACCAGAATCACAAACGGGGTGACTTTCATCAAGATTGCCAGTGCTAGCAAGACGGCTGCCGGCCACGAGCGCGCTCGTCCGTACAAGAAGAAGGCCACTGTCGTCAAGCCGGCGACAAGCGCATCTATCTGCCCTTGGCGAATGTGGTACAGCAAGGGGTTAGAGACCATCAGAAGAAGAGCTCCAACACCGAGTATTTCGAGGCTGCGGCGGCGAAACGTCAGAGCGCCAGCAATGAGCGCGCCGACCAAGGCGAGCAAGGTGACTGCGAGCCAGATGACACGCGCGGTCGCGTAGGGCAAGCGAGCAAGCAATGCGTACCCGGGCAGGAAGGTCGGTGGATAAATGAACCCCGAAATACGCGGCGAGCGTACGTCGGGCAGCGCATCGGCTCTACCAGGATGGTTCCTGTAAGGATCCAACCCCGCACGCCAGTTATGCCCGCCGGCATAGTAGGCATAGAAATCGTAATTGGGCAGCATATGGCCACCGGTCGTCAGGCGCGTTTGCAGATCAAAGTACATGCGCGCGGTCGGAAACCAGTAGAACACAGCACTCGTGGCGGCTATCAGAAGAAGGCAGCTGAGCACCGCCACGCGCCAGCGTAGTGTCCGTCGAGCTACCGCCACGCTGCCTTCACCCCACTGCGACGTGGGTAAGGCGGCAGTGTCTGCGGGTGCCGTCTTCATCTGGTTTACTCCTCCTCCGCGGGCATCCGTCGTTCGCTTTCAGTCATCGGCAGAGGGTGGTCAGCGCTTGACAACGCTCAATTCGTTCCAGCGTGGAGCACGCCGCCACGCCCTTCACCTCGCACCGCAATCCAGTACTTGTGGCATGCTCGATCACGCTCGCTAACGCCAGGTAGTGAAGAGCATGAGACGATGGTAGTAGGCAAAGGGGACAGGTAGTGCGACGACAAAGGGCAGCAGAGCGAGCGCCACCCCTGTTACCAGTCCTACGAGAGAGAAGGTCGCCACAGGGAGCAAAGACCTCGGCATTCGTGAACGGGCACGCAGTGCGACAGCAGCGAGTGCCAGTGCGCCACCGGCCGCAAACGTCACCGAGGTCCCTGGGCTCGCACCGGAAGCCGCCCGCCAAACGAAGGCGCCACCCCACAGTACGAGATAGACACTGCCTCCCGCTATGAAACCAGCGGCGTAGGAGACCAAGGCTCCCTTCCCCACGCGATAGCGACTCCCCACAAGACGTTGCAGGGCGGTAGCCAAGACGAGGGCCAAGAACGGCACCACCGGCGTCATGTAGTAGATGTACGTTACACGCGACGTCGCAAGCCAGGGGAGATAGAGGATGCCCACCAGTCCCACGGGCAACGCCACCTCGCCGGTGCGACGCAGCACAGCTTGAACGCCAAGCACGACCAGGCAAGCTGTTGCCGCCCACCAGAGCACTGGATTGCCAATCGAGAGTAAGCCAACGACGCCGTGGTTGCTCAACGCCCACCTGTACCATATTGGTCCAGCGTCGAAGATCCACGTCGCCGGAGCAGAGGCCGACGAATCGACGCTTTGCACACCCCAGTTGAAGGCAAGCATCTGGCGCTGCAGCGCGAGCCAATCGCCCAGCGAGTGCCCCGCAGCAAAGTATGCCGCGTACGTAGCCACGTAGGTCCCTAAAGACGCTCCCACCACGATTGCGGCCGCTCGCAGTACACACCGCTTCGGTGTGCCTGGCTGCCTCAAGCACGTCGGCCCGAAAGCCAGCACGAACAGCGCAGCAGCCACAGCCAGCGCTCCTGACCACTTCGTGGCCAAGGCGAGTCCTCCAACCACGCCGATCCCAAGAAGTCCCAGCGATCCTCCACCTGTGCGCACGTAGCGAAGCGCAAGGTAGATGCAGAGTGCTGACCAAAAGGCGACGAAGATGTCCAACATGCCGACGCGCGACTGCACAATGAGCATCGTGTCCGAGGCGCACAGCACGAGGGCAACCGCCGCCCACTGGCGCGACAGGCCCAGCAATCGTCCCAACGGATAGACAAGCCCCAACAGACCTACACCGGCGACCACTGAGGGTAGTCGCCAACCCCAAGGGTCATTGCCGAACAGCGCAATCCCGGCTGCGATGAACAGTTTGCCGAGCTCGGGATGCGCCAGAGAGCGTTCACCGCCAGAGGCCCACGCCGCCGATCCCAGGGGTCCGCTGTGTCCGTGAAGGATCGCCAGAGCATCGTGCACGTAGTAGTGCTCGTCGAACACGTATCCGGAGCAATTGTCTAGCCCAACCAGACGAACACCAGCCGAGAGAGCAAGAACGAGCGCGATGACGGCAAGCACTGGCCTACGCCTCACCCACCCCCAACTTCTGACCGAGACCACCATACCCCCAGTCAGTGAAGAACCGCCCGCAAGTACAGGTGAATCGCCGGCTGCCCAAGAAACAGCCCCACCACTCCCCCCACGGCTAAGAAGGGACCGAACGGAATGGCCGTCTTGCCGTTGCCGCCGCGGCGCGCGATCAGCAGAAGCCCACCCAGGGCGCCGACGATGAAGGCGACGAAGAGCGCCGGCACGACGGCGGCACCGAGGAAGAAACCCATGCAGAGGGCCATCTTCACGTCGCCCATGCCCAGGCCCGTGAGGCCGCGCACTCTCTCATAGACCCACGCCACCATCAACAGGAAGGCCGCCGCACCGAGCCCGCTCACGAGCCACTGCAGCCAGTGCTGCGGACGCAAGACCAGCATCAACGCCAGGCCGATCGCGGCCGTGGGCAGGATGATCACGTCGGGGATGATGCGCGCCTCAAGGTCGACCTCACTGACAAGCACGAGCGTCGCCACGAACAGCAGGTGCGGCACGAGCATCCACGACAGCCCATCGACCGCCGCCACGAGACCAAACAGCGCCGCGGTGAGTCCTTCCCCTACGGGATAGCGCAAACTAATGGGCGCGCCACAGTCGCGACAGCGTCCGCGCAGCACGAGCCAGCTGACCACCGGAATGTTGTCGTAGGCGCGGATCTGGGCCCCACAGTGCGGACACACGGAACGCCCGCGCGCCACGCTGAGGCCGCGTGGCAGCCGGTAGGCCCACGCATTGAGGAAGCTGCCGATGAGCAGGCCGTAGACGACGGCCGCAGCGACCACCAAAGTGCTCAATAGTACCCCTTGAAGATGTCGGCGATGAAGTCGTTGAACTCGGCCGGCGTCATCAAGTCGCGTAGTGCGGCGACGGCCTTCATGCGCGCCGTCTTATCGCGCGGCAAGAGCTGATCCAACGCCGCGACGGCCTTCTCGCGCGAATACTTATCGCCCTGGCCGTAGACCTGCGCCCACATCATGATCGCCTTCTCGCGATCGTGCCCCTTCTGGTAGAGGTCAGCCGCCAGGCGCGGCACGGAGGGCAGGTGGCCGGGCAACTTCGCCGCCTGGGCGTAGTACTCGGCCGCGATCTGGTCTTTCTGCGCTCCCTTACCGAACGTGTAGACGAAGAACCCCAGGTAGAAGGGAAAGTGCCAGTCGCGCGGGTTGGCCGCGTAGCCGCGCAGGAGTAAGTGGTATCCCAGATCCGCCCTGCCCGCGTCCAGCAAGGCGAAGGCGCCGAAGAAGTACGCCTGCGTGAAGTGCGGGCTCAACCCCGTCACAAGATTGAGCAGTGCCGGCAGCGAATCCAGCCGGTGGTCGGCGTTGACGTGCTCGCCGTAGTACTGGATGGTGTACAGCCAATAGGCATCGGCCACCGGCACGGTGAAGCTGCCGCCCAGTTTCTCATAGACCGTCGGCGCCGGCACAAACACGCGCGGATTGCCGAGGCCAGCCTGGTGCCGCGTCGACTGGAAGCCGACCACAGCCGCTCCACAGAGCACTACGAGCGCCACTAGACCAACCTTACGCAGCATCGCTCACCAGCTCCTCGGTTGGTGTGCGCGCATCTCCCGCAGAGCTCCGCGCCGGGCAGTGCACAGCATCGTTCAAAACTCCTTGCGCCGGAACACCAGCGCCGCGCCCACCAGGCAGAGCACGATGTAGGCGAGTAGGTAGGCCGTCCAGCCGCCAATCGTGCTCCAGTGGGCGCCGCCTTCGCCGGCGAGCGCTCCCTTCACATCGATCGCGGTCAAGTTGGGCACGAGGAGGAACACAACCCATGACAGCCCCTTCAGCAGGGCACTGTGGCCCACGCGACTGAGTGCCAGAACGTTCGTGCTCAGCTGCCCAGCGGCGAACACGCACACGCCCAGGACGCTCGCCAGAATGGCCGAGGTGAAGGTCGAGAAGAAGAGCGTCACGGCCATCACCACGGCGAGCTGCACGAACGTGAGCAGCGTCGCCACGATGAGCGACCCCAGCAAGACGTGCGCTACCAGCCAAATGATGACCAAGAGGAAGAGCCCCATTCCGGCAACCACCACAAACATGGTCGCCGCCAGACCGAGGAACTTGCCCCAGATGAACTCGCTCCGCCCCACCGGCTTGGAGAACAGCACGAAGACCGTGCGCTTCTCCACCTCCTTGTGCACCAGGTTGCCGGCCACGAAAACGGCCACGATGAGGCCAAACAAACTCACGGCAACGAGGCCGAAGTCGCGCATCATGCGCATGCCCTGCCCGAGGCTCAAGCTCGCCAACCAGAGGCTGGCGATGATCATCGCCAGGGCAAAGAGCACGATAACCGCCAGGATGCGGTCGCGCACCGTCTCCTTGAACGTGTTGATGGCGATGGCCAACGTCTGGTTCATCGGCGCATCACCTCCATGAAGAACGCCTCCAGGTCGCCCGCGCCACCGACCAGCGCCTCCTCGACACTGCCCTCGTAGACCACAACACCGCCACGCATGATGGCAATGTGCGTGCACAGCTCGGCCACGTCGGCGAGGATGTGCGAGTTGAAGAGAATGGTCTTGCCGGCGTCACGCAGACTCTCGATGATGCGCTTCACCTCCACGCGCCCTACGGGATCGAGCCCGGTCATGGGCTCGTCGAGGAGTACGAAGGCAGGATCGTTGACCAATGCCTGGGCGATGCCAATGCGCTGCAGCATCCCCTTGGAGTACTTGCGCAACTGCGTGCGCGCTGCCTGCTCCAGATCGACCTGCCGGAGCAAGCCCGCGATCTTCTCCTGCCGTTCCTCGCGCGGCATCCCGAAGAGTCGCCCGCAGAGCTCCAAGAACTCGTGTCCGGTCAGGTAATCGTAGAAGTACGGATTCTCGGGCAGGTAGCCCAGTGCTTGTCTGGGAAGCGCCAGGCTAAGGGAGCCGGCACTTGGCTTCATCAAGCCCAGCACGAGCTTGAGCGTGGTCGTCTTGCCGGCGCCGTTGGGGCCAAGCAGGCCCACCACCTCGCCCTCGCGGACAGTCAAGCTGACGCCCTTCAGGATCTCGACCCTGCGCCGGCGAAAGCCAACCGTCACCGTCTTGCGCACGCCCTCGAGGGCGAGCACGGGCGGCGCAGCGAGATGCGGAAGATCGATCTCGGCCGAGAGGACACTCATGGCTACTCCCTGACTGCAGTTGCCCAAACCGTAGACACCTATCGGCAACGGGGGCGGCACACATTAGGGATGGGGGCGATGAAGCGCGCGAACTTACAGAATGGGACGCAGACGGGCGCTGGCGCGTCTCACGGCACGACGAAATCGCCGTAGGTCATGTGCCCCTTCAACGTGAAGGAACTCGCTCCAGCACCGAGCGTGTAGGTGTAGTCGCCCGGCGAGGAGCTGGAGGCCATCGGCTGACCGGTCCATGGGTTATCGGGCCAGTTATCGACTTGGGCGCCAACCTGGCCGGCTTTGCTGACATCAGCGACCGGAGGGTACACGTCGTTGTGGTCGGTCGCCCAACTGCCAATGCCGAGCTCGATGGTGTGCGTCCCCGATTTGACGGCCGCGTCTTTGGCTTTGTCACGCTGATTGAGGAACATCGGGATCGCGATCGCCGCCAAGATACCGATGATGATGATCACGATCAGCAGCTCGATGAGGGTGAAACCGCCCTGTGGGGCCCTGCTCTGCCGCCTTTGCACTCCCGTACACCACATGTTGACCGCCCCAACCATCGAGAGTGCCGAGCTGCTAAGAACCGCTGGCACTCTCTCATCGCTCGCCTTGGGCCACGCTCTTGGTTGCTCCGCTACGGGCCTCGCCCTACGGGCCCACGGGCCCCGGAAAGAGTCGGGCGGGGCTGCTCACGCAGCCCCGCCCTTCCCATATTGCTCGTAGCCGTGTCTAAACTCAGCCACGAAGGTCACTGAAGGCAAGGTTACTGGCCTGTGCCAACAGAGAAATCGCCGTTGGTCATGTGACCGGCCAATGTGTAACTCGCACTGTTCGCACCCAGCGTATAGGTGTAATCACCCTTGTTGGTGCTTTGCGCCATGTATACGTTCGTCCAGGGGTTCTTCGGCCAGTTGTCGACGTTCGAGCCAACTGCGCCGCCCTTGGCTACGTCGGTAACAGCCGGATACGTGTCGTTGTTGTCGACCGCGTAGCTCTGGATGCCCACCTGGATAGAGTGGATGCCCTCTTTCACGGCCGCGTCCTTGGCCTTGTTCCGCTGATTGAGGAACATCGGGATCGCGATCGCCGCCAAAATACCGATGATGATGATCACGATCAGCAGCTCGATGAGGGTGAAGCCCTCCTGCTTCTTGGTGAAACGCTTCATGAAATGAATCACCTCCTCCCTTCTCAAGAGTCTCGACAAGGAGGCGCCAGAAACGAAAAGAGCCCGCGGCGCCTACTTGGCAAACCACAGACTCGGAGAAGCGCTATCTACAACGTCTGCGGCGGTAGCCCAGCCGACTCGCCGAAGCGAGCCCCGTCGGCTTTGCGCCCCACTCTCACAAGTGGTTTGCCCTTGTCACCTGCACCCCTAGTCTGCCCCGATGCAAGAACCCTAGACAACTTTCGTATCGGTACAGCGGGTTGCAGGAGCATGTATCGGCGGCGCACGCGTAGACTTTAGAGGCAACGTCGGGTGAAAGCTGCCCGTTTGACGGCCGCGCCCCGGTGACGTTGCTCATGCGGGTCGGGTGACGTTGGCGATGCGAACCGACGGCAGCGTGAGTCCACGGCAGCGTGAGTCGACGGCAGCGTGAGTCGACGGCAGCGTGAGTCGACGGTACGTTCTAGATGAGCGAGCGACCGAGCACTTGCTTGAGGCGCGCGAGCGCCTTGATCGACTCGCGCGAGACCTTCTTCTGCGTGAGCCCTAGCGCCTCAGCGACTTCGTGCTG
>Ga0078972_1001274_pt1 | contig 96109 bp, 85 predicted proteins | sample YelNatPaOPGAMG01_FD_67568 | JGI IMG/M metagenome (GOLD analysis project Ga0078972, IMG submission 67568) | Hot spring thermophilic microbial communities from Obsidian Pool, Yellowstone National Park, USA - OP-RAMG-01 (SPADES assembly) (version 2) | ecosystem: Environmental > Aquatic > Thermal... | reverse complement strand
ATAAAACTATTTTTTGTTTTTATAGCCCCTTGGAAAAGGGTCTCTCCCTGAAATTCCCCCTTAAAAAAGGGGGATAAAGGGGGTTGTATAAAAAATAAATTTTCTCCAACATCTCCGTTATTTAAATTGCATTTTCTGGGTTATAGGAGAGCATATTTTTAAGAATTAAGCCATAAAGTCTAAAACCGTATCATAAGATATGGTAAGATATTCGCGACTTACCTTTTCTTTATTTTATATATATAATTATTTGAAATACATTTCTTTTATTGATATAATCAAATCCAGAAAAGGACATTTTAACCCCATGAGGAAAAAGCTCTAAAATAAATTTCCTGCTAAAAAAACTATCTTTATATTTTTATTAGTCCTATTTTTAACGTTTATTTCGTTTTTATGTTATGCTGCAGACTTCGAGCCTATGATTTCAATTAAAGTTAAAAAAGGGGATTGTCTTATAAAAATATGTAATTCTTATCTTGAAAATCCAAAATACTGGAAAAAGATAACACGAATTAACAGACTAAAAAATTATAACTTCATTCTGCCGGGCCAAACTTTAAGTATTCCTGCAAATATGATAAAAGGTATTTCTCAGGAAGGAACCGTAAATATTGTAAATAGGAATACCGGATAATATTCTTCTGAAAAAGTCGAGCTTAACTGTTAAAGAATTCGATATAATTAAAACGCACACTATAATTGGTGAAAAGATTCTCTCTAAATCAACGCATCCAAAAATTATAATGTCAGTATCAATAGCGCTGAACCATCATGAAAAATGGGATGGATCAGGGTATCCAAGAGGACTTATTGGTGAGCAAATACCCATTGAAGCAAGAATAGTTATGATATGTGATATTTACGATGCTATGAGAAGCACACGTCCTTTTTAAGTACTTAAGATATTTGAAATATTCTCCAATGTAGGTATCAGCATTCTGCTTGCGATATTTGGTGTATGGGCATTGCAGAAGTCAAAGAAAAGAGAGAAAGCTCTTCTGGATAAGGCATGAATACAGTTAAGCTTTAAAGATTTGACTATTTGTTTTCTTTATTTATCTTAGGACTTTCTTTTTTTCTTTTCCTCAGAGCCCTTATGCCTGCTCCGGATAAAAGTCCTGCTGCTACTGCAATGCCTGCTGGCGTCAATGCAGGTATTGCAACCTGAGGACCTGTGTCTCCAGCTCTAATTGGTTGGCAGGTATCTTCATATGCCCAGTCTATAATTGTTCCGACTGTTGCATTGGAGTTAGCACTATATTGTATCCAACCATAAGCAGTGCCACAAGCAGCATTGAATCTTACACCAATATACCCTGTTGTTCCTATAAAATTACCATAACCATTTCCATGTATATAAAGATCAAGATACCCTACTTGTGTTGAAAAAAGCCAAAATCTGCCACCTGCAAGAGTATTTTTAATATTGTAATTAGAGGATAGGTTAGCTACACTATATATATTTTCCGCAATTATATTACCGTTGCCATAAATTATATGCCCAAGAGTGGGGCCCAATATTGTAAAATCAGGAATAGTGTTATTATCGAGATCAATATTTGCAAATGGGTTGCTTGCATCAACAACTATGTTCTGAGGTCCGCTATAGACAATAGAAGCTTCTGCTTGGCCAGCCATTGCAAGCGCACCTGCTGCAATTGTAGAATAATTTATTAGTTTTTTGGTTAACTCTTTATTTCTCATAGTTAACTCTCCTTTGTAAAATTAATGAGATTTTGTCTAACAAATCTTTATTAGTTAAGTAAACATTGAGATGGTCAAAATATTTAATATATTTCTTCAAAATTCAGGATTCAAGACTTAACCTCAATTTTTAAATAGAACCGTCCATTATTCTTTTTACTTTACACTCTAACGCCATGATGGGACTATGTATCCGCTTATGGTAATATCATGTAATGTTGGATAACAAATCTTTGCATTATCTGAAACCACATAGCCAGTTGTTAAGTTACTTCCTGCTCCGAAATGTACAGTACCTATTGCTGTATAGTTAATTGTTAAAGAATAATTCTTAGATTGATTAGAAAGATTCTCAATAACTAATTTGCTAACACCAGCATTAGCCACGGGCCCCATAGGCCCATTTATTGAAATATCTGTAATAACTAACCTCTTCCCGGTTGGAACCCTAAAAGCTTGAGTATCTTTACTGCCATCTGGATATACCCTAACAAAACCACCAACATAGTATTGTCCGCTTTGATCTTTACAATCTTGTATTGAAGAGTCCCAGATAAGAGTAACAAAATCACTCACTTTAATATTTAAGTGATCTGGCCCGGAGAAAGCTAAATTTACCTGGGAAAAAATAAATACTAATAAACAAACAAGCTTAAAGATTATGTTTCTTTCTTTCATAATACCCTCCTTTGTTTATAAGTATTTAATGGACGGTTCTATTACTTAAAAAAAATGATAAAATCATCTGAAGCCCCTTTTTTTAAATAGATAGCAAAACATTTTAATTTTGTCAATAAGTTGTATATGCTGTGTTACGTAAAAATCATTTATGTACATTTGGTAAAAATCATAATTGGACAAAATAGGATTCCATTATTGATTCCCATCAGTTAAATTTAAGCCATCTTAGATCTTTAAAAGATTTACAAAGATAATAAAAAGATATGGGAATTTCATTTATAAAATTAAATGAATATGTGCATAAATAGTTTCCCAAATGTGCATAAATGATTTTTACGTAACACAAATTAAAAAAATATTGACAAAATTATTTTCCTTTTATTAAAATTAAAAGGTTTAGGTTTTTCTGTCGGGATTTTCGCCCGCATGATAAGTACCAATCAATCCAAAAATTAAGGATTCAGTGGTATTTTGCGTGCCTGATGGCAGGAAAAATATTTTTGCATTTAAATTTTAAAGGAGGAATAATAATGGCAGAAAAAGGAAAATCAAAAACAGACGTATCTGCAAGAGTTGAGGCTAAAAATAGGGTACATCTCTGCAGCAAGTGCGGAAATAAAGTAGAGGTTGTTCTTTCCGTTTCCCCTACCGGGAAAAAAAGAATGAGACGCATTTGTTGCGAGGGTTAATATAAATACCAATCTCCTGCGATGAAAACCATCGCAGGAGATATGCCCCTTTAAATCTAAAAGAGGCGTGGTTCGAGATAATTTCTAAAAGCCTTACATTGCTGTTTTTTCTTGCAGTTGGCAAGACAAGCCTTTACATATCTAAAACTTCCGGAATCATCACACCATATTTTAATGGTGTCTTCAGGTTGTTTTGGAATTTTTTCTTTTATTTTTTTCATCTAACTCAGTCCAAAATTTACAATTATTGTTTTTTACAAACCCAAAAATACAACAGGAATAATGCAGATGGTGTCCGATAATTTATTTTAAAAGATATTTATTAGTAATGCACGAAAAAGTTCTTGAGTTCACGAACTCTCTTTATAAAAGAAAAATAGAGAAGGATTTTTTTAGAAAAAAATAGAATCTATGTTAAAATTAAAATTAAAAGGTTTATTAAATGAAATGCCCTGTTTGTGGTTTTGAGCTTGATAAAGAAAATAATTGTAAAAAATGTGGCACAACTGTCAATGGCCATTTAAAGAGAGTTGAGGTCGAATATAAAGAATTCCCTAAATCAGAATTTCTTGAAATAAGAACAAAACCTCCTGCTACACCCTCAGAATTTTATGATACAGATGAAAAAGATACGGGGATAGAATCGGATCAGGATAGTAATTCATATTCAGAGGAACCCAAAAAGTCCGGCTTTAGAAAAAATGAACAATTATTAAAAGACTCCCATCAGAAATCCTCTATGAAAAAAATATATTTTATTATTTTCTTTGCAGGATTTCTCGCGGGTTGTATTTTTCTTTGGTTATATTTTGTATTTAAAAGTTTTATTTAGATTTGCTCGTAATTTTATGAAGAATCATGCCAATATACTTATTTATGGGATTTGATCTTTTGAGATAAGGTATAGGCGGTTTTCTTCTAATTCCTAATTTTATCATCTCCCATATAATATCTCGATTATCACTATCAAAAGAGAGTCCCTTTTCGAATGATTCCACTGCTTCTTTCTTTTTGCCCGCACTCAAATAAGCTCTCCCGAGATTAAGATAAAAAGTAGGATAAAATATTTCCTGTCCAAATGGAGTTGTATTATTGAGAAGATCAATTGCTCTGAGACATGTTTCTATACCAAAAGCATGATTTTTTAAAATTACAGCTTCGAGGCAGCCATAATATGAAAGCAAAAAAGCATCGTCAGGATATTTCTTAAGAGCTTGTAATAATACCTTTAGAGCTTCCCTGTTTTCTTTTTTCTTCAGAAGAAATTTTACTTCATCAAGATATTTTGATGGGGTCATGTTTCTTCTTTCATTGTCTTTATTAAGCATTTTTATTATTGTTTGGTGCTGTTGATGAACAATTTCAACCATTTTCTTTTCCGGGTCAGGTGAATTAAGAACATCTTTACACTCTATGTTTCTTGAGGAAATAATTCTTCCGTTAAGATATATTTTAGTGTTAACGAATTGTCTAAAAGGGCTTACATCTTCGGTAAGAATCAAATATTTTTTTCCATTAATTACAATATTGGTACTTATCTCTTTTTGGAGACGGGACTTAATTTTAATAGAATTTTTATCTTTCATACTTTTAATAATAATTATACTTATAACTAAAAGTTTTACAAGAATAAACAGTTTGAAATCAAAATATAATAAGATCAATGTTTATTTTATTCGAATGTAATGAAACGCTTGGGATCAATTTTTCTTGCAACACCTGATGGAATTAATCCCGACAGTAATGTTGTGAAAAAAAGCAAAATAGAGACTGCAGCCACATAGTGATAAGGAATGCTAAAATATATTTTCCAGCCAAACGAGAGTTTATTAACGACTTCTATTAATATAATGCTCATAAGTGGTCCGAGCAATATGCTGTATAATATACCTGAAGTTGCTATTATCCCAGCTGATAAGAGAAATATTTGTGTAATTTGTTTCCATGTGCCGCCGAGATAACGTATTATGCTGATTTCTCTTTTTCTTTCAAAAGCAAGCGCGAGCAAGGTATTGACCACTCCTATAAGTGAAATAATGATTGAAATAATTTCAATAACATAAGTTATTGCAAACGTTCTGTTAAATATAAAAATTATTCTATTCCTTAATTCCTGATTATTCATAATTTCAAGAGAGTAATTTAATTTAAGTGAGTCACGCAATTTTCTTATGAAAAGGTCTGCATCAACATTTTCTTTTAAATAAACGCTGAATTGGGTTGTATCATCAAGTCCCCAGTATTTTTTCAGCCATTTTCTATCTATATATACAAAACCTGATGTCGTTGAATAGCTTGAAAAAACATCATTAATTTTAAAATTAACAATACCCTCAGGAGTATAAACAGGCAGTTTATCTCCTTTCCCCAGTCCATATTTAATACTGAGAAAATCCGAGATTCCGGCTATAGGCTCATCTCCTTCCATTTCGGAGAGAATCATTTCATAATTTTCATCTTTATATTTTTTATAAAGGTGTTCTCTTTTTACTTTAATATCAGCGAATCCTGCAATAATTTTTTTACCATATACATCAACCTGCATCCCCCTGAATTTATCAATACCTGAAACTTCGGAAAAACTTTCAACAGTTTTAATAACATTTTCGGAAACAGGATAAAAGCAGTAATTTGCCCTGCATGATGCCGGCTTTATATAAACATCAGCAGTTATATTTTTATGGATCCATTTATTTAAAGATGTCCTGAAAGAAAATATAATGGTAAGAAATGCTATAATCAAAGCACTGCTGATAGCAACACTCATAAGGGCAACAGAAAATCTGTGTAAATTTCCATAAATATCCCCTGAAGCTATTTCTCCTATTATTCCAAAAACCTTTTTAATTGGAATCCTGAATAATTTTAGTAAAATAAAAAAATAAAATGAAGAAGCAAGAGTGAACCCTGCAATCAACATGATAATTCCTGTATAAGCAAAAATTGGGGCTGTAAATGGTGCGTAGTAATAATCGATATAAGAGATACCAATACCTGCTAATATAAAAAAAATTCCTGATGTAAAAAACCATTTATGAAATTTTGCATATCTTCTTTCGAATGAGCCTTCACGTGAGCTCTCATTAGGTCTTATGTTTGACGCTTCAAAAGCAGGTATTATTGAAGCGATTAATGAGACTATTATTCCAAAAAGCAGGGAAATAACCGCGTCTTTTACATTAATTCCATAATCTGCGATTGTTATTGCAGTGTACATTGTTGATATAGTCTTTTCAACAGCAATAGTAGAAAAATACGCAGTAATCTGTCCGAGTAAAATGCCAATAATAGAACCTATTGTTCCGAGAATTAAACCGTTGGATGTAAAGAGCATAATAATAATCTTTTTGTCTGCTCCAAGACTTCTCAGTATCCCGATCTCTGTTCGCCTTTTTACGACTGAAATAAAGACTGTATTATAGAGCATGAATATGCCAACCAGGACGGCTATCAGACTCACAAATTGAAGATTATACCTGAATGATTTGACTATTGCGGTCTGGTTTTTGAAAATATTTTCTTTTCTTTCGATTCTTAGATTTGAAGGCAGTACAGATTTAATTATATTTGCATTATGTTCATCAGTGAAAATATCGATTTTCGAAAGTGCTCCTGTTTTCCCAAAGTATTCCTGAAAATTCCCGATATCCATAATAATTGTATTTGTAATCAGAATATCAGAATCCATAATATCCACAACTTTCAAAGGATATTCTCTGTCATAAACAATAGCTTTAAAAATGTCTCCTTTTTTTATTGCATGCCTGGCAGCGAAATTTTTAGTTATAAATACAGCATTTGTTTGTCTATAAAAATCATCGAAATTATATTTTTCAAAAAATCCCCTGCTATGGCTTTCGGGATTCGAAAAATGGGCTTCAGATGGAATAAGTTTTAAAAACTGGGTTGCTTTCACAGTGAATATTCCGTTTATTTCAACAGAGTCTTTTAGTTCAGGCACATAAGCAAAAGTTTGTAATAGAGGGAAGCAGTTATCTTCTATTTTGCGTATTTTCACGTATATATTTTCGTTAAAATCAATACCTGATATATCCACAATCTCATAATTTGAGTAAGAGATGATTCCCTGAATATTGGATTCAAAAGATGCGATGGCTTTATCAGATGCAACTTTAACGCCTGTAAAAAGTGCTATGCCAAGAGCGATTCCAAATATTGATAAGAATGTGAGAAATTTATTCTCCTGGATATTTCTAAAGATAAGAATTCTTAAAAGCTTAAAGAAACTCACTTATAAATGATTCCGTCTTTTATGGTTATAATTCGACCTGCATATTGTGCAATATAACTTTCATGCGTAACAATTATAATTGTTTTGCCCAGATTTCTCATAAGGCCGCAAATAAGCTCCATAATCATTGCTCCAGTTTCACTGTCAAGACTACCTGTTGGTTCATCAGCAAGAATAATTTCAGGCGAGTGGATAAGCGCTCTTGCGATTGCTACTCTTTGTTGTTCACCTCCTGATAATTGAAATGGAAAAGATTTTTCTTTGCCTTCAAGCCCTACCAGCTTAATAAAATTTTTAACTTTTTCTTCATCCATTATATTATTAAGAATTAGGGGCATTGAGATGTTTTCGAAGACAGTTATATTGGGCAATAGATTAAAAAACTGGAATATGAAGCCGACTTTTCTTCTCCTATATAGGGTTAGTTTATCATCGGAATAGGAAGATATATCCTCATTATCAACGATAACTTTTCCGCTTTCAGCTTTATCCATTCCACCTATGATATTCAGTAAAGTTGACTTTCCGGAACCTGATCTTCCAACAATGGATAGAAATTCGCCTTTGCCAACTTCAAATGAAATGTCTTTCAGAACATGAAAGCTGCCATAATATTTATCAACGTGTTCAAGCTTTATCAAGTTAACCTTTATTTTAGATAATATCGTTTGTTAATAACCTGTCATTTCTAAATAAGCTCTGCCATTTGAAGAACCTTCCACCTTACACGTGCCTTCCCAGTAGTAATTGCCTGTTGTTTTATATGCAAGAACTTCTTGCTCTTTTACTAATGATGTAATTCTTATATTAACTTCTTCAGAAGGTATCCTGACTTCCCATTCTATCGGATATTTTGCTTTAGTTTTTCTGGAAATATAAAATGACCTCGCGGTCACAGAAAACTCTTTAATTGACAAATTTCTATATTTGCCATTAGCATATATAAAAGTTCCTGAAGAATGAAGGTCAATTGAACCATCTTTTTTTCTTAAGATATACAACATTATTTCTCTTTCATCATCAAGTTGAATAGAAAACCAGTCCCATCCTGAGAGTTTTGTTCCTATGAGGTTTGAAAGGAATTCTCTGTCAAACCAGCTTTTCCCTGTAACTTTGAATTTTTTATTCCTTATTTTAAGAGTGCCATGTGTATAAAGGTTAGAATATGAAAAATAATAAGATGCTATAAAAGGTGATTCTTCCGATTTTCTGAAATAACCGTTTTCTCCATGAAGCACCAGAGGTTTCAAAGGCTTCAAAAATAATTCTAAAGCTTTTTCACTGTCCTGAGCTTTAATATGGAATCCATTGATAATATTGTATCTTAAGCTATTTTCATCAATTCGGAAATTAAGTTCGTTTTCACTCAATTCCGCGAATCCAAAAGCGCCTGAGTCAGCTTTTTCACTAAAATAAAACTTTTCATTCAAAACGTCTGTTATAGCGAAATGCGAAATGTATATCCTGTTTACTCCAAATTTTGAATTAAATTTCTTTTTCTGCACATTTACCACAAAGAATGTAAGCTCATATCCAAATTCACTGCCTTTTTCATCATAAATATGCCCTGTAAAATACCACCATTGAATGCGAAAGTCTTTTTTGAAATTTAAATTTTCAGGAAATTTTAATTTATAATCTTTTGTGACAGAAAAGAATTCTTCTGGCAAGCAGATAGAAGAAATAGATAAGAAAATTATTACTGAAAACAAAACCATAATATTAACTCTCATATATATAGATTACCATCAAAGCTTTATATTTATCCTCACCAGATGTATAATTTTAAATAGTCATATCATGAAAATTCATTTTTTAAAAGAAACGGGCAAAAGACTTTTCAGGGAAATTCGCTCACTTTCTGAGAAAGCAGGAGAATCTCTTGGCAGAGGTGCTTCAGGAGATATAACTTATAAAATAGATAAACTTGCGGAGGAAATTATTATTTCAGCGCTTGAATCAACTGGTGAACCCTTAACAATTATATCTGAAGAAATCGGTATTAAAGAAATTAAAGGCGGAGGAAAGATTGTATTAATTGACCCTATTGACGGAAGTAGAAATGCAGTTTCAGGGATTCCTTTTTATTGTTCTTCAATTGCTATAGCAGATGGAGATAAAATAGGAGATATTGAAATTGCATATATTATAAATCTTATCAACGGTGATGAATTTTATGCTGAGAAAGGTAACGGAGCATTCATGAACAATAATATGCTCAAATCCCAGATGGATGATACTTTTTATACAATAGCTTATGAAGCTCAATCGCCATCGAGAGATTTAAAAACTATTTTCCCTTTGCTCTCGGAAGCAAGGAAAGTCCGTTGTTTTGGTTCAACCGCTCTTGATCTTGTATACCTTGCAGCTGGTTCTTTGAGTGTTTTTGCAAATCCTTCTCTTTCAAGATGCATTGATTTTGCAGGTGGATGGCTTATTGTCAGAGAATCTGGCGGAGTCTTTACAGATATAAAAGGTGAATCAATAGAAAATATAAGGGTAGGGATTGAAAAATCTACTTCCCTGCTTGTATCTGGCAATATTTTACTGCACAGAAAAGCGCTTAATCTGATTAACCACAAAAAGGCAGATGCTGCTCTTATAACATGAAAAGTAAATAGTCTGTATTTTTCTGCTCAAGCAACTTTTTTAATTGGTTTCAAAGGAACGATAATAGTAGCTTTTGTGCCAAATCCTGGTTTTGAATCAAATATAAAATGTCCGCCAAGATATTTGATTCTTTCATGTATTGTAAATAATCCAAACCCTTCTTTCTTGTTTGTATGAGGGTTTATTTTAATTGTATCAACACCAATACCATCATCTTCAACCTGTATCTGCATATTTTTATAGTCGCGATTTATAGAAATTTTTACATTTCTCGCTTTTGCATGTCGGGCAACATTTATCATCAATTCCCTGACAGCCTGATAGAGAAGTATCCTTGTTTCATCACTTATTGGTTTTGGTCTTAGATCATCTTCAAACCTGAAAACAAGTCCGAGTTGTTTCTGGAATTGATACCCCAACCATTTTAGTGCAGGTTCAAGTCCTTCTTCATATAAAATAGGAGTACCCAGCTGGAATGTAAGTGATTTTGTATATTCTATTGTCTGGCTCATCAGGTCAATCAATTCATCGGTGAGTTCTTTTGATTTGTCAATTGAATCAGAGTCTCTTAGAGTTTCGAGTTTATTTTTGCAGTAAAAAAGAGTTTGTCCAATGTAATCATGTAATTCAGAAGCAATACATCTTCTCTGTCTTTCTTCAACCAGAGATAATTCAGATGATAATGTTCTTAATTGTTCCTGATAAGATATCAATTCTTTTTCAGCTATTTTTCTAGCGGTAATATCTGTAAATACGCCGAAGCTTCCGTTAAAATTTTTGTTTTCATCGAAAATGGGTCTTGGAGAAACCAGTGCGTAAAGCTCTTTTTTGTCTTTCCTTGATATTGTAATTTCATAAGGAGATGAATCACCTTGCATTCTTGAAGACCAGTGCTTTTGAAATATTTTCTGATTCTCCTTGTCAAAAAGTACCATAATCTGATAGCCGATAAGTTCTTCTTTAGGATAACCTGTCATTTTACAGAACTGTTCATTTACAAAAGTGATTATGCTATTTTTATCTATCATTGCAAGACCTTCGCTCATGGTTTCAATAAGGGTTCGGTGATGTTCTTCGCTTTGCCGGAGTGCATCTTCAGCGCGTTTTCTATCTAATATTTCCTGCTGGAGCTTCTCGTTTGCGAGAGTAAGTTCTTTTGTACGTTTTTTTACCCTTTGTTCCAATTCATCATGTGCTAATTGCAGAGCTTTCTCTACTTTTTTTCTTTTTGTAATTTCCTGATGAATATTTTCAATAGTTTCGTTGGTAACACGTTTAAGCGATTCAAGTAACTCAACTTTTGAAATACCCTTAACTCTTGTATTAAGATTACCAGTTGAAACTTTGTGAAGGACATCAAAATGTTCAGCAAGACCTATAGCTATTTCATGGGATTGATCAACTATTTCTCCTATTTCTGAAGCTGTAAGATTTATTAGTTTTTTCAGTTTTCTTATAAGCTCGATATTTGAGTTCTCGGATATTCTTACAGTTGGATCTCCTGATGAGATTTTCTTTAATGCTTCAAAAACTTCGGACATGCTCAAGGCGAGTTCCATGCTCATAGATTCAAGTTCCTTATCACGCTCAGCAATCATTCTTGAAAACTCTTTAAATTGCTTGTTTGCAACTTTAATTGTTGCTTTCAAAGCATCTATATCTTTATTTGCTTTTAACATCTCGCAATCGAGACACATTTCTATTTTCTCAAGAAATTTGCCCTGAATTGAATCCCTGCAATGTGTTCCCGAGAATAGCCAGCATTTAAGGTCATTTGATTTATAGGCAGGACATTGAAATTTATTGCATTTAAATAATTCCCAGCATTTCATAGAGTTCATTATTAAAACTCCCGGACCTTTCTAAGAATTCTCTATTTAATATATTGTTATTTTTAATTTTATAATATTTTCGCATATTTCTAAAGATGATTAACCCAGAAGATGTACATATTGCTCAAAAATATTATCCGCCAAAGGCGGACAGGCCCGATTAATTTTATAGTTATAGCTCAATTTATGAAACAAAAACACGGGTCTATTTTTACTGAGGCTGAAGTCGAAGCGTAAGCCTCAGAGATAAAATAGGCGACAATATCAAAATATAAAATAAAGCCATGTTCTTATACTAAGGTAGTTTATTTTGTTTTATAAATTGAGTTATTGCCAGCAAACAACCCCCTGACCGCCTTAACAGAGGCTGAATTTGGCTCTTTGTTATTTGCTCTTCGCTCTTCGATATGTTCCCCTTAGAAAATGGGGTGAAAGGGTTTGTTATAGAAAATGAAATTTATCACAAAATCTGAATTATTTAAATTGCATTTTTTGGTAAAACAAAAGATGTCTTTTAAAAATATATATATGTTAAAATTTACTAATGGATATACATCATCTCAGGGTATTTGCTTCGGTTTTTAAAAATAAGAGCTTTTCTAAGGCATCTGAAGAGCTTTATTTGACCCAACCTACTATTAGCAATCATATTAAAGCTCTTGAAGATGAATTAGAATGCAACTTATTTGACAGGCTTGGCAGGACAATAATCCCCACAAAAGAAGCAGAGGTTTTGTATAATCTATCAACAGAGTTAATTGAAAAGGTTATCAATATCAAAGAAACAATAGCAAATATAAAAAAGGATGTCTCCGGAAAATTACTTATTGGTGCAAGTTCTATCCCGGGTGTATATTTAATCCCAAGAATTATTGCCGGCTTTAAGAAAAATCATCCCGCAATTTCTTTTCAGATAATTATTTCTGATTCAATGGAAATTTCAGAACGAATCTCCGGACATGATCTTTTAATGGGTATAGTTGGTGCTAAACTTGGCAATGAGGATATAGTATATATTCCTTTTGTTGAAGATGAACTTATAGCAGTTTCTGCTCCAAATTTTGTTAAGAAAAAAATTCTTACCCTGAAAGAATTGGTTCAATATCCCATGGTTCTGCGTGAAGATGGTTCGGGTACACGTAAGGTTACTGAAAAATTTTTTATGGAAAAAGAAATTTCACTGGATGATATTCAGATAGCAGGTCTATTTGGTTCAACAGATTCAATAAAACAGGCTGTAAAAGCAGGGCTCGGGGTATCAATATTGTCAAAGTTTTCTGTTTCCGAAGAACTCGTTCATGGAACGCTTGAGGAGATAAAACTTTCTGATATTAAAATGAGACGTAAATTTTATATAGCCACTCACCGCAAGAGAACTCTGCCAAGGCTTTACGCGGCATTTTTGGAACACTTAATCAGGATAAACTCAGACCGTATAGATGTACAAGATTAAGGTCTTCGTCAGGTTTTTTACCGGGAGTCGTTAAATAATTCCCTGTAATTATACCGTCAGCTCCAGCAGCGAAAACAAGGGAGTTGAATTCAGAAAGCACCTGTAGCCTTCCACCGCATACCCTGATTTCTTTTTCCGGTAAAATAAATCTGTATAAGCTTATGATTTTTAATGCCTCAAATGGATGTAAAAGTTTTCTTTCACCCAGTGGTGTCCCTTTGATTGGAATCAAAAAGTTTAAAGGTATAGAATCAACATTAAGATATTTTAAAGTAAAAGCCATATCTATTCTGTCAGCCCATGTTTCGCCCATCCCGAAAATCCCGCCTGAGCAGACAGATAGTCCTGCAGAAAATGCTGCATGAATAGTTTCAAGCTTGTCTTTGTAACTGTGGGTGGTGCAGATTTTTTTAAAAAAAGCCTCTGAAGTTTCAATATTGTGATGATAACGTTCAAGTCCTGCTTTCTTAAGGGATTTTAGATTCTCTTCGGATAAAAAACCGAGACTCGCACATGGTACAAGTCCAATTTTTTTTATATCAGGGATAATTCCTGCAATCTCTGATAGATTTTTCGGACTTAGAGAACGTCCGCTTGTCACAATAGAAAATCTCTTTGCCCCTGACCTGTATAGTTCAGAAGCCTTTTCAATTATAGTGGCTTTATTTAATAAAGGGTAGATTTCTATTTTAGCTTTGCTTTTAGAGGATTGAGCACAAAAGGCACAATCTTCAGAACATAGGCCTGATTTGGCATTTATGATAGAGCACAAACTAACATTATTTTTACGGAAGTAATTTCTTAAGTTATTTGCTGAAGCAATAAGCGCGAATATTTTATCATCAGGAATTGAAGCAATAAAATTTGCTTCTTCTTTAGATAACTCATTGCCTTGCATAACCTTCTTCTCAAGGTCTTTAATCGCCTCCGGCACCTGATGTAAATCCATTTCCTCCATGATACTTCATTCTTTCTATTTCTGGTTTGAGTTTTATTATAATTTTTACTTTACCTTCTTCCTTAGGCCAATAAGAGGTCTCAATAATATCACTGAATCCTAAATAAAAAGGTAAATATAAAGGTTTTATCTCATACCCTATAATATCACCTGCTATGTCAATAATTTTATTTACCTGTAAGCGCCAGAAAGCAGGATGAAATGAGATAAAACTTCTGGATTCTTTAAATGCTTCATCTCCTGATAATCCTTTTTTGATTTTAAAATCAAAATCAGGAGCAAATGGGATCAGGGTGTATATATCACCTTCTTTATCCAGAAAAGCAATGGTTTCCAAATCGTCGGCATATCTTCCGCCATAGGAAATTAGAGTGAAATACCCTGTAATTTCCTGAGGGGCTGCTTCTATAGTTTTTAGTTGACTCTCGATGCCGAAAATTCTTATCGGAAACAAAGCCACTATTAAAACTGATAAAAGTATTGGTTTATAAAAATTTGGATATTTCATTTCTTTATTTATAAAAATAGCATTTACATCATATGTTTGTAAATCTTATATGCTATAATTTTTAAATGTCTTTTGAATTGATTATATTTGATCTTGACGGAACACTTGTTGATACAAGTAGAGATATTACTAATGCTCTTAACTTTGCTTTAAAAGACTATGGTTATGAAGAATTGACAGTTGAAAAAACAAAAAAAATTGTGGGCGAGGGGATTACAAGACTTATTGAGAAAATTACAAGTAAAAATAATCCAGCCATGGTGAATCAGATAGTCGAGAGATTTGTTCAATATTATTCAGAACATCCTGTTGATTATTCATATGTTTATCCAGGGGTAAAAGAAGCACTTAATATGCTCGAAAATTGTAAAAAAGCGGTTGTTTCCAATAAGAGAGAAAGCTTATCTATAAAAATTTTAGAACTACTTGATTTATATAGGTATTTTGATGTAATCATAGGAAGTGATACAGCCCCTGAACGCAAACCATCTCCAGTGCCAATTTTCTATGTGCTTGATAAAATGAAAATTAAACCAGAGCAAGCAATAATTGTAGGAGACAGCATTTTTGATATTGAAGCTGGGAAAAAAGCAGGAATCAAAACAGTTGCGGTTACATATGGATTCAGGGAAAAACATGAATTATTAAGTGCTGATTTTATAATAGATGATTTAAGACAATTGCATCCTGTTATTACTAAAATTGACGTATAATTGCCGGCTTTAAATGTCATATGCTGAATCCTGCCATTTTCTAAGAACAGGTTTATTTCAGCCTCTCTGGTATTTGAGAGGCGTTACAGCTTTGGCTGTATTATTTTAATTGTTTCAGTTTCAGGACAGACTAACTTGATTTTATAACCTGTTTCAATTTAATCTTAATAGTTAAACATCTTTTTCATTCTCATAATATTATCGGGTGAAAGGAGAGATGTCCGAGAGGCCGAAGGAGCACGACTGGAAATCGTGTGTGCGCTAAACCCGCACCGTGGGTTCAAATCCCACTCTCTCCGCCAGTTTGTTTTTCTGCAGCCTGGGTACGGCCCTTCGCAGCAGAAGGATGTGAACCCCGTCAGGTCCGGAAGGAAGCAGCGGTAAGCATTTTTTCTGGGTGCCGGAGGTAGTCGTTCCCAGGCTGGAGGGAAACAAAATTGAGTTATCTTGTGCTTGCAAGAAAATGGAGACCGCAGAAATTTGATGACTTAATCGGTCAGGAAACAATAACTAAAATTTTAAAAAATTCCATAGAGCAGGGCAAAATAGCCCATGCTTATCTTTTTTCCGGGCCAAGAGGAGTTGGCAAAACATCTTCTGCAAGAATATTTGCTAAAGCCTTGAATTGTGTTGATGGACCAACGCCAAATCCATGTGACAAATGTTCTTTTTGTAAATCAATAACAGAAGGTTCTTCTGTTGATGTAATGGAAATAGATGGTGCATCAAATAATAGTGTCAATGACATACGGGATTTAAGGGAACGAGTCAAATATGTTCCTTCTGGCGGAAGATATAAAGTCTATATTATTGATGAGACACACATGCTTTCAGATGCTGCATTTAATGCCCTTCTGAAAACACTCGAGGAACCACCGCCACATGTTGTATTTGTTCTTGCTACGACCGCACCACGTAAGATACCTGCTACAGTTCTTTCAAGATGCCAGCATCTTCCATTCAGAAGAATATCCTTATTAAAAATTCTTGACAGACTAAAGAAAATAACCGTCTCAGAAGGATTGAATATATCAGAACCGGCTCTTGAAATTATAGCAAGAACAGCTGACGGGAGTATGCGTGATGCTCTAACTATTCTGGATCAGGTTTCATCTTTTTCTTCAGATATAAATGAGTCCGATGTGCGGAACCTTTTGGGTATTACAGAATTCAATATTTTGTCCCTTTTTTCCAGCGCTATAATTCAGGGAAATAGAGAGGAGATATTCAAATTAACCTCCGAACTTGTTGAAAGAGGCACGGATTTCAGGACATTTATTAAAGAGTTGATATTTTTCTTCCGTAATCTTCTTGTTTCGAGTGTGGTTAAAGATCCGTCTAAAATTCTTGAATTAGCTGGTGAAGATATCTCCTTTATAAAAGAAATATTGCAGAAAACTTCTGAAGAGCAGCTTACTTTGATAATGAATGAATTGCTCGAAGCAGAAATTGACATGAGAAATTCGTCTTCCCCACGTCTTGCTTTTGAGATGGCTCTTTTAAAAACAAGCTTTTTGAATACCATGAAGCCGGTCAAAGAGATAATTGAACATATTGATAAATACGTAAGATTTAATAAACAGGGTATTTGCACAAAAAAGGATGAGATAAAAAAATCTGATAGCGAATTAGAATCTACTGATTCGATGCCTCCTGCTGAACTGACAGAAAACGAGCAACATCCTCGAGAAGTTGCTTCGTTAAATGATGAAATATGGCAAAGAGCTCTGAAAAAGATGGAACCTCCTCTGGCTTCGAAACTTTCCAAAGCAGATTATTGTCTCAAAGATAATATTCTTAATATTATTCTTGATGAATGCTATTCTGTCTTCGAGGATTCGATAAAAAAGAACTCTAATATTTTAGAGGAAATTTTTTCCGGGGAAATTGGTGCAAAAGTTAAGATAGAAGTACAAATTTCAGCTGATAAAAGAAGAATAAGTAAAAAAGACCTGAAAGAAGAGATAATGGCAGATCCTTTTATTAAGGATATGCTCGAGCTATTCAACGGCAGGATTGTTGATATAACGCCTGTTGAAAAACAGGAAAGTTCAATTTGAATTTTTCTATATAGGGAGGAAATATATGTCCAAAAAGATGCTCGGAGATATTATGCGTGAAGCACAGAAGCTTCAGACAAAAATGGCTGAGATTCAGGAAGAGGCAAAGAAAAAGACTGTTGAAGCAACAGCAGGCGGCGGCATGGTTACAGTTGTTGCAAACGGTGCAATGGAAATTGTCTCTATAAAAATCGAAAAAGAGGTTGTAAATCCTGATGATGTTGAAATGCTTCAGGATCTTATAATAGCTGCTGTCAACGAAGCGTTAAGACGTGCTCAGGAAATGGTTAATTCCGAAATGTCAAAACTTACAGGAGGCCTTCAGTTACCCGGACTCGGGAATCTCGGTAAAATGTTTTAAATGGAAGCTTTTATTTCTGAAGTTACAGAAGAAGATATAAAAAAGGAAAAACTAAAAGCCCGGGAGCTGAAAAAAACGAGCTGGTGGAAAAAAAAACTTTCAAGGGGTATCTGCTATTATTGTGGTAGAAAATATTCTCCGTCTGAATTAACAATGGATCACCTTGTTCCGCTTATAAGAGGCGGTAAAACAACAAAAAGCAACGTAGTTACTGCTTGCAAGGAATGCAATAACAAAAAGAAATACCTTCTTCCTTTTGAATGGGAAGAATATATGAAAAAAATTCAGGAAGACTCCTGATTGAAATGTTAACGGATAAAATCTTAAATAGCGTACTTATTACGAATAAGAAATATAAAATGTTTTTTGGGGGCGAGAAGATTTTGGTCGGCCTCTCAGGCGGTCCGGATTCTGTGTCTTTGCTACATATACTTGATAATTTTAAAGATAAATTCAGATTTACACTTTCTGCTATTTATGTTGACCATATGTTGCGGCCTGATGAAACACCATCTGAAATTGAATTTTGCAAAAGCCTTTGCAATAAACTCTCGGTACAATTTTTTGTGAAATCTGTTGATGTTAAAAATTTTGCAAAAGAACAAAATTTAAATATTCAGGAAGCAGCAAGACAACTTCGCTATTATGCATATGAAGAAAAAGCATGGGAAATTAAGGCTGACAAAATAGCTCTTGCTCATACAGCTGATGATCAGGCAGAAACCCTGTTAATGAGGCTTTTCAGGGGTTCTGGGACAACAGGACTGTCGGGCATTCCTCCTGTCCGCAAACATTTTATAAGACCTTTAATAGAAATTGAACGCAAGGAAATAGAAGAGTTTCTCGAACAGAATAAGATTGATTATATAACAGATTCTTCAAATATGAAGAAAGATTATTTGAGAAATAGGATAAGATTGACTTTAATGCCGCTTCTAAAAAATATAAACCCTGATATAACTACAGTGCTCTCGAGAACTACTGCTTTATTCAGAGATGAAGAAAGATACTTTGAAATAATTGTCACGAAATCTCTTATGAAAATGATAAGCAGAAAAACAAATGAGAGAATCGAGCTTTTTCTCTCGCCATTTGAAGTAATGGATAAGGTGATTGCGAGGAGAGTGCTGAGGCGGGTGATTGATGAGACAAAGGGATTGCGCGGAATAAGTTTTCTTAATATAGAAGATATTATAGACCTTGTAAAAAATGGAAAAACAGGTGATAGAATATATCTTCCGAAAGGCATAAGGGTAATAAAAGATTATTCAACTCTTATACTGACATCTGAGGCACCTGTTGTTCTTGGCATATATAACGTAGAAATACCGGGTGAAACGCTACTTAAAGAATCAGGCATCTTATTGAAATCGTCGATAATTTCTAAAGAAGAAGCAGATAATATCAGTAAATTCGGGGAAGGAATATCTTTTGGACTTTTCGATTTCGACAGATTGAAAATGCCCTTGATGATTAGACCGAGAAAAAATGGTGACTTTTTTTATCCTTCAGGTTTTGGCAGGAGAAAAAAGATCCAGGATTTTTTTGTTGACTTAAAGATACCAAGAGATGAGAGAGACAGAATACCACTACTTATTAGTGATGAAAATATTGTCTGGGTAGTCGAGCATAGAAGTGATGAAAGATTCAGAATAGATGAAAATACAAAAAAAGTTTTAAGAATAGATGTAAAAAAGGCAAGGGATTAAAGGAGAAGATTTAATGGTAAGAGTTCGTTTTGCTCCAAGTCCAACCGGACATTTGCATATTGGAGGCGCAAGAACAGCGCTCTTCAACTGGCTTTTTGCGAGACATAATAAGGGTGTTTTTATCCTGAGAATTGAAGATACTGATAGAAGCCGTTCTACTGAAGAATATATTGATTCAATAATGGAAGGGATGAAATGGCTAAAGCTTGATTGGGACGAAGGACCTTTCAGACAAACTGACAGGTTTGAAATTTACAGAAAATATGCGGAAAAGCTTGTCTCAGAAGGAAAGGCTTATTATTGTTATTGTTCACCTGAAGAACTTGAAGAGAGGCGCAAAAAAGCTATTTCTGAAGGAAAGTCTCCAAAGTATGATCGCAGGTGCCTCGGGCTGGATAAGCCTTCCTCTGGAAAAGAACCAGCCATACGTTTCAAGATGCCTCAAGAAGGTATTATTGTTGTTAAAGATATGGTCAAAGGAGTGGTAACTTTTGAGAATTCCCAGCTTGATGATCTTATTATAATGCGCTCGGATGGTACCCCGACATATAATTTTACTGTTGTTGTTGATGATGTAGATATGGGGATTACACATGTTATCAGGGGTGATGATCATCTTAATAACACTCCAAAACAAATTCATATCTATAATGCTCTCGGTTATAAGACGCCTGTTTTTGCTCATCTTCCAATGATTCTTGGCTCTGATAAAACAAGACTTAGCAAAAGGCATGGAGCCACTTCAGTTATAGCTTACAGGGATATGGGTTATCTTTCTGAAGCATTAACCAATTACCTTGTAAGATTGGGCTGGTCCTATGGGGATCAGGAGATTTTTTCGAGGGAAGAACTTATAGAATATTTTTCATTTGAACATGTTGGTAAAGCCTCTGCTGTATTTAATCCTGAGAAACTACTCTGGCTTAATAGTCAATATATAATGAGAACATCTCCTGAGACACTTGTTGAACTTGTTATTCCATTTTTGTTAAAGAAAGAAATAATAAAGAAAGAGCAGGATATTGATAAAAAATGGCTTTCAAGAGCAATTGTAACTTTGCAGGAAAGAGCAAAAACACTCGATGAACTTGCTGATTCTCTGAATTTCTATATAACAGAGAAAGTTGAATACAATCCAAAAGCAAAGTCCAAATTCCTTAAAACCGAAAACATTGAGTTTTTAAAGAGTATAAAATCAAGTCTTGAAAATACAGGGGACTTGTCACTTCATAAGTTAGAAAATATTTTCAAATCAATTGCTGAAAAATATAATGTAAAGTTAGGAAGCATTGCCCAACCTGTCAGAGTAGCATTAACAGGAAAGTCCGAAAGCCCCGGAATTTTTGAAGTAATAAACATACTCGGGAAAGAAAGAGCAATTAAAAGAATAGAAGATGCTATTAAAGAGATAGGGTAAAATTTATACAGAGTTGTAGTTTATTTTATGTTAGAATATTTCCATTTAAAGTCAATATTATTTTGAATTTATTTTATTAAAAATACCAGAAATGAATACAGAAATTAATAAAGAAAATGTTTTACCTGAAACTATTGAGCCCCGTGATTTTATACGTGCAATTATAGATGCGGATATAAAATCAGGCAGGTATGAATCCCGTGTTCATACCCGTTTTCCGCCTGAACCAAACGGGTATCTGCATATAGGCCATGCAAAATCTATCTGTCTTAATTTCGGGATAGCTCAGGAATATAATGGTTTATGCAACCTGCGTTTTGATGATACTAACCCCTCAAAAGAAGATATTGAATATGTAAATTCCATAAAAGAAGATGTAAAATGGCTTGGATTTGATTGGGGCGACAGAGAATTCTATGCTTCTGATTATTTTGATCAACTTTATGAATATGCAGTGCAGCTTATAAAAAAAGGCAAAGCATATGTGTGCGATTTAAGTCCTGAAGAGATTAGAGAGTATAGAGGCACACTCACAACCCCGGGCAGAGAAAGTCCATATCGCAATCGTTCTGTTGAAGAAAATCTAAACCTTTTTGAGCGCATGAAAAAAGGTGAATTTCCCGAAGGCTCAAAAACACTCCGCGCCAGGATAGACATGTCTTCCGGAAATATTAATATGAGAGACCCTGTGATTTATCGTATATTATATGCCGAGCATCACAGAACCGGGAATAAATGGTGTATTTATCCTATGTATGATTTTGCACATTGTTTTTCGGATTCTATTGAAAGGATAACCCATTCAATATGTACCCTCGAGTTTGAAGACCATCGTCCTTTATATGACTGGTTTTTGAACGAGCTTAATGTATATCACCCGCAGCAAATAGAATTTGCGAGACTCAATCTGAGCCATACTGTTTTAAGTAAACGCAAATTAATTCAACTGGTGTCAGAGGGGTTTGTGAAAGGCTGGGACGACCCGAGAATGCCCACAATTTCGGGGTTAAGAAGAAGAGGCTATACTCCAGAAGCAATTAGAAATTTTTGTAACAGAATAGGAGTTGCAAAACGCGACAGCACTGTGGAAATAGGACTGCTTGAGCATTGCATTCGTGAAGATTTAAATAAAAGAGCACCACGTGCAATGGCAGTATTGAATCCATTGAAGGTTGTAATTGAAAATTACAAAGAAGGTTTAACAGAAGAACTCGAAGCTATTAATAATCCGGAAGATATGTCAATGGGTACAAGGAAAGTTCCGTTTTCACGCTCAATATACATAGAAAAAGAAGATTTCATGGAAAATCCACCAAAACAGTTCTACAGACTCGCTCCCGGACGTGAAGTAAGACTTCGTTATGCATATTTCATAAAATGCATTGATGTCATAAAAGACGAAACAGGTGAAATAAAAGAACTTCGATGTATTTATGACCCTTCAACACGTGGAGGTGATGCTCCTGATGGAAGAAAAGTTAAGGCAACATTGCACTGGGTCTCTGCAGAACATTCAATTGAAGCGGAAGTAAGGCTTTATAATTCTTTATTCACAAAAGAAGACCCGGATGACGTTGAAGAGGGTAAAACATTTCTTGATTATATTAATCCTGAATCTTTGATTATTCTTAATTCATGTCGTGTTGAACCTTCACTTTCAATTGTCAAACCAGGGGATATATATCAGTTTGAGAGACAGGGTTATTTTTGTGCTGACCCTGATTCAATAGAAGGAAAGCCTGTTTTCAATAGGACTGTAACATTGAAAGACACATGGGCCAAAATCAAGAAAAAACTTTAAAGTTAACACTGTTTACATAGTTGAAATAAGTTAAGTATTTATAACTGAGTTAAATTTGCAAGCTGAATAAACCAAGTAAACTGAGTTAATTATGTAAGATATGAAAGGATAGGATTATGAGTTACATTACAGTAATTGGCGCAGGTAGCTGGGGAACCACTCTTGCCTGTCTTCTTACGGATAAAAATTATGATGTGACTCTCTGGGCATATGAGAGAGATATTGTTGATGAAATCAATGAACAAAGAACAAATAAGACATATATGCCCGATACAATAATTCCTGATAATCTGAAAGCTACAAATGATTTAAATGAGGCATTGAAAAAAGCTCGATTTGTTTTAAATGCTGTACCGGCGCAATTTACCCGTTCAGTATTTAAAGAAGCCGCTTCTTTTTTGAATAGCGAGGCTGTAATAATAAGCGTAGCAAAAGGCATTGAGAGAGGCTCATTATTAACTGTTTCAACAATACTTAATGAACTTACAGGGCATCCTGTAGCAGTTTTGTCAGGGCCGAGTTTTGCAAAAGAAGTTATAAAAAAACTTCCCACAGCAGTAACTCTTGCGATTAATGATATAAATCTTGGTTTGATTCTTCAAGAGATGTTCAATACAAATTATTTCAGAGTATATACCCACAATGATGTAATAGGAACTGAAATTGGTGGTGCTTTGAAAAATGTAATGGCAATAGCTTCAGGTATCTGCGAAAGTCTTGGACTTGGCAACAATGCTAAAGCAACCTTAATTACAAGAGGGCTCGCGGAAATGACACGACTTGGTATTGCAATGGGAGCCTCTGAAAGAACATTCTCCGGGCTTAGTGGCATAGGAGATTTAGTTCTGACATGCACAAGCACTTTATCAAGAAATTACACTGTTGGTATGAAAATCGGGCAGGGAATGAAATTAAAAGATATTCTTGGTCAGACAAAAAGTGTAGCAGAAGGCGTTCCAACAGCAGAATCTGCTTATGAACTTTCGAAAAAATATGGGATTGAGATGCCGATTATTGAACAGGTTTATAAAGTGATTTATGAAGAAAAAGATCCTTTGTCAGCAGTAAAAGACCTTATGGAGCGTTCTTTGAAATCTGAATTTTATAAATAATGGATGAGCTAAGAATTAAAAAAATCCTCGGGGATGTTAAAAACAATAAAATAGATATTGAGAAAGCTTTAAAGTTTCTGAAAAATCTACCGTTTGAAGACCTTTCATTTGCCAAGGTTGATCATCATAGAAATATAAGGCAGGGCATTCCTGAAGTAATTTTTGCTGAAGGTAAAAACCCTGAGGAAGTTGTTGCTATTGCAAAATCTATCTATAAAAAAAATAGAAAGTTCTTAATAACACGCGGGACAGAAAAAATTTACAGCAAATTGAAGATTAAAGAAGCTATTTTCCATCCTGCTTCAAAGGCAATATCTGTTGGTGGGGAAAAAGAAAAAAAAGGCCATATCCTGATATTATCAGCCGGGACTTCTGATATCCCTGTGGCTGAAGAAGCTATGGTAACAGCAGAGTTTTTAGGGAATAGAGTTGAATGCGTTTACGATGTTGGAGTCGCAGGAATTCATCGTCTATTTTATGTTCAGGAATCATTAAATATTGCTCGCGTTATTATTGTTGTTGCTGGTATGGAAGGAGCTCTGCCTTCAGTTGTGGGAGGTCTAACAAATAAACCGATAATAGCTGTTCCTGCTTCAGTTGGTTATGGCACAAATCTTGGTGGTTTAACTCCATTGTTTGCCATGCTTAATTCCTGTGTTCCTGGCATAGCTGTGATGAATATTGATAATGGTTTCGGCGCCGGATGTCTCGCACATAAAATAAATAATATCAAATAGCATATCAATAATAATTCTCATATTGACAAATTTTGTTACAAGAAAATGACAGAAAAAGTTCAATTAATGTAACTTCTCATGTATCCATATCTAACTTACTGAATTAAAAGAATATTTTATATGCAATTACTATTATACTGTGGCATAAAGATTGCTTCTTAATAATTGATAAAATTGGGGAAATTATGATTACAGGGAACAATTATATAACAGATTCAACTTCGAAATTATTTTTTTTAACGCTTCTTCTACTAATTGTTATAAACATAACAGAAGGGGAAACTATGAATAAGGTTTTAATTACAAAAGATGATAATAATAAAGAAATAACTATCAAATCAGGTGACATAATCTGGATTGAGCTTGAAATATTTGGAGCTGCAGGTTATACATGGCATATTGATAAATTAGATGAAGAATATTTGCTCGTAATCTCAAAAGGCACCAAAGATAATTCAATGGGGAAAGTTGGTGCACCGCTTGTTGAATACTGGCAGATAAAAGCTGTTAAAAAAGGGGTTACCGGACTTAGAATGCTTTATTTCAGGCCATGGGAAGGGGCTGAAAAATCAGCAGAAAAGTTCGAAGTTAAACTGAATATAAATTAAAAGGGGGACAAAATGTTCAAGCGTAAATTTATATTTTTGGCTACTGCTATAATAGCATTCCTTTTCTTTGCAAATTCGTATGTAATTGCAGGAGACCTCTACAAAATACAAACAAAAATAAAATCTCAAAAAGCAGGCTGGATTGCAGGTGAGACATCTATTTCAAAGTTACAACCAAATGACAGACAGAAACGTCTTGGACTTTATTTTCCCGAAAAAGCACCTGATGACATGATGGTAACAGCCAATATGTTATCTTTAATAAAAACTCAAGTTATAATTCCATCATCTCTTGATTGGCGAAACAATGGAGGCAATTTTGTCACACCTGTTAGAAATCAGGGTAATTGTGGAAGCTGTTGGGCATTTGCAACGGCTGGAGCACTCGAATCAGCAACTTTGATTGCAAATAATACTCCCGGACTTGACTTGAATCTTGCTGAACAGATTCTCGTTTCATGTAGTGGAGCTGGTGATTGTGGAGGAGGATATATTGACTCTGCTTCAGACTTCATTCAGTCTATAGGTCTTCCTCCTGAATCTTGTTACCCTTATGTTGCGCAGAATGGTTATTGTGGAAATGCTTGTTCAAACTGGGAATTAAACACATTCAAAATAAATAACTGGCAATGGATTGCAACACTTTATCCAACAGTTGAAACTCTTAAGGCTGCACTTAATGCATATGGCCCACTTGTTACCACCATGAATGTATATTATGATTTCTATTACTACAGAAGTGGTATTTACAGATATGTTTCGGGTGGTTATCAAGGAGGACATGGCATATTACTAGTCGGTTATGATGACCCAGGTCAGTATTTTATTGCAAAAAATAGCTGGGGTACAGGTTGGGGTGAATCAGGGTTTTTTAAAATTGCTTATTCTGAAATCTCGAGTGTTGTGAATTTTGGAAGATGGACTATAGCATATACTGCTTTATCTAATACCACTGAATCATCAATAAGTGTTACATCACCGAATGGCGGAGAAACATGGACAGTTGGTTCATATAAGACGATTACATGGACATATACAGGAGACCCTGGATATTTGAAGATAGAACTCTTAAAAGGCTCCTCAGTCGTAACTACAATAGCTTCAATGGCTAATAAAGGAGTTAATGGTTCTGGTTCTTATACATGGACAATTCCTATTTCAATTTCAACAGGGTCAGATTACAGAATAAAAATAACAAGCAATTCAAATAGTTCTGTTAGTGACATTAGTGATGATTATTTTACAATTAACGGCCCATTTGTAACAGTCACATCACCAAATGGCGGAGAAACATGGACAGTTGGTTCATATAAGACGATTACATGGACATATACAGGAGACCCTGGATATCTGAAGATAGAGTTACTCAAGGGCACATCAGTTGTGAGCACAATATCATCTTATGCATATAAAGGCAGCAATGGATCAGGTTCATATAACTGGACAGTTCCATCAAATCTTTCTTCAGGCTCTGATTATGTAATAAGAATAAAAAGTACATCAAACGCTTCAATAACAGATACCAGCGACAATCCTTTCTCAATTGCAGGGCCACCGCCTCCATCAATTACAGTTACATCACCAAATGGTGGAGAAACATGGACAGCTGGTTCATATAAGACAATTACATGGACATATACAGGAGACCCTGGATATCTGAAGATAGAGTTACTCAAGGGCACATCAGTTGTGAGCACAATATCATCTTATGCATATAAAGGCAGCAATGGATCAGGTTCATATAACTGGACAGTTCCATCAAATCTTTCTTCAGGCTCTGATTATGTAATAAGAATAAAAAGTACATCAAACGCTTCAATAACAGATACCAGCGACAACTTCTTTACAATTACAAAATAAGATTCAAGGGAGAAATTCAAGGAGGTTTGTATCCTGAATTTCTCCCTTTTTTACTGACACGGACAATGGACGTGTAAAACGAATTTATTCTTGCACAATGTCTGTATTATTTGGGTTGAGGAAATTTTTAGCTAATATTTTTTCAATTTTTAGAACTTATTTTTTTCTGCTGTTAATAAATCCCATGCCTTGTAACTAATTCTCATTTATAATAAACATATGAATAAAATCAAAGTGCTAAAGATGATTGATAGAATTGCAGGGAAATTTTTAATTTCATTTTTAGGTGACAGAGTTAACGCTGATAAATATGTCATCCCGGATCTTAAGTCAATCCTTGTTATTCGTCCTGGTGGTATTGGAGATGCGGTTCTTCTATTGCCTGCGATTAATACACTTAAAACAACTTTACCGCACATAAATATAGATATATTGTGTGAGAAAAGGAATGCAGGAATATTTGAATTTTCTGATAGTGTGAAAAATATATTCCTGTATGATCGGGATTTTGAACTTTTTAAATGTCTTCGCAAAAGATATGATGCTGTGATTGATACCGAGCAATGGCACAGACTCTCTGCAATAGTTGCCCATATAATTAAATCTCCTATAAAAATCGGATTTGATACCAATGAAAGAAGAAAGCTTTTTACTTATAAGATACCTTATAACCATGAAGATTATGAGGTTTATAGTTTTTTGAATCTAATCAAACCTTTAATAAATATCTCACCGCAATTCAATCCGAATATTCCATTTATCAATATTAAAGAAGTTTTTCCTTCTAATTTTTTAAGAGATAATACAAAAAAATTGGTTGCAATCTTTCCGGGTGCAACAGTTATTGAGAGAAAATGGGGTGGAGATAAGTATGGTATGTTAGCTAAAGCTCTGGAAAATAGAGGTTATAATATCGTTATACTCGGTTCTAATGCCGATAGAAAAGAAGCTGAAAAAATTAAAAAACATGCACAAAGCAGTATTGACCTTACCGGTAAAACATCATTAAAGGAAGTTGCTGTTGTCTTGAAGTATTCCAGTTTGCTTATAACCGCTGATTCAGGGATTATGCATATTGCTTACGGAATTGGAACTCCAACGGTATCTCTTTTTGGATCAGGCATTGAAAAAAAATGGGCTCCACAAGGGGAAAATCATATAATTTTAAACAAACACCTGCCATGCAGTCCGTGTACTAAATTTGGATATACACCACCCTGTCCTAATAATTTCAATTGCATGAATTTCATTTCGGTTGATGAAGTAATTTCTGCCTCGGAAAGAATTCTGCACAAATCTGGTTAATAAATTTTGTGGCTTACAGTACACCTGCTCTTGCTAAAACAAGAACAATTACTTCCTTTGCTCCTGCTTTTAGAAGCACTTTGGTGCATTCTGTTACTGTTGCGCCTGTTGTCATAACATCATCAACAAGAATTATAGACTTGCGACTTAAATTTCCCTTTGCTATGAATGCTCCTCTTAGATTTATTAATCTTTCGGAAGCAGATAGTCCGACCTGAGGAGGTGTTTCTTTTATTTTAAAAAGAACATCAGTCAATAAAGGAATGCGTTTATGACAGGCTATAGCCCTGCCAAGAAGTACTGATTGATTAAACCCTCTGCGTATAAGCCCTTTCTTTGTTATAGGAACAGGAATAATAGCATCGGTTTCAGGGATATTAAGGGTTAAAAGCAGGTTCCCAAGAGGCTTTGCAAGTCTTCTTATCCCATAGAATTTGAACTGGCTTATAGCTTCTTTTAAGATATCGTCATATAAACCAAAAGCTATTACCTGTTTGAATAATGGTTTGTTTTTTAAACAATTACCACATATTACTGATTTTTCTGAAATGAAAGGCAAAGCACAAAGATTGCATGACGGACCATTATATTGTTTTATTTCTGACCAGCATTGACTGCATATTGGAGATATAGAAAATGAATTGGATTTATTTCCGCATATAGGGCAGAAAGAAGGATAAAGTATGCTGAATATAGTTAAGGATATATGTTTTAAACTGGTAGTGACGCCCCGCATTTTCCACATTTAGGGCCAAGAGAAATTTTTTGATATGAAACCTTATTTTTAACGCCACAATTCGCACAGCTTATTATTAAAAATTCAGGCGGTGTGTTCTGTTTTTCCTCAACATTAGGTCTTTCTTCATTCTCTTTATAATCGTCTTCAAATCCTGTCTCCTTCAGAAATTCATTGAAAAAATCAATATAATTCTGATCTTTCTCTATAAGTTCGATGCCCATGCCATTTTTCATTGTGGTTAATGGTGTTTTTATGGTTCTTCTAACAATACCTTTAAGCCGGGAAATTGTGTGACCGGGAAGGACAAGTTCAAGATCAACTATTGTCCCGGGCGCGAAACCACGATTTGTTCTGATAAATAGACCATTTTCCGAGATATTGCTTAATATGCCCCTGAAACTATGAACTCCGGAAGTAAAAGATATTTCAAGCCTTTTTGTGAATCTCGGATTTCTTTTATATCCCCGTTGTCTTTCTTCCATTTAGAATTGTTCTTTTATTTTTATAAGCTCATCTCTTCTTTGACCTGTTGAAATAATCTGAACTTCAATCCCGAGCATTTCCTGAATTTTTTCAATATATTTTCTTGCCTTTTCAGGCAATTTTTTATAATCTGTTATTCCAGAAGTGCTTTCCTTCCATCCCTCTATTTCTTCATAAACTGGTTCGCATTCACTGAAGATATTTATCTCCTTGGGAAATTCATTATACAGACGGCCATTGTATTTATATGAAGTGCAAATCTTAAGACTTTCAAGACCATCGAGAATATCAAGTTTTGTAATAGCAATTCCTGTTAAACCATTAACTCTCACAGAGTGCCTCAATATAACCATATCAAGCCAGCCACATCTTCTTGGTCTTCCGGTAGTTGCCCCATATTCGCCACCTTTTTCCCTTATAAGCTCACCGAGAGAATCATGAATCTCGGTTGGAAATGGCCCGGCGCCTACCCTTGTTGTATAAGCTTTTATAACACCGAGAACTCTGGTTATCTTTGTCGGTCCTATGCCGAGCCCTGTGCATGCGCCTCCTGCTGTTGAATTTGATGAAGTTACATAGGGATAAGTCCCATGATCTATATCAAGCAAAGTGCCCTGCGCTCCTTCAAGAAGAACATTTTTATTCGAGTTTATGGCATTATTTATAATGATGTCTGTATCCGCAACATGTTCTCTGAGTTTTTCAGCATATCCTGAATATTCTTCAAATATCTCATCTGGATTAAAACCCTTAGCTTTATAAAGATTTTCGAGTAAAAAATTTATATGTAATAGGTTTGATTTAAGTTTGCTCCTGAACAGATCTTCCTGATAAAGGTCACTTATTCTAATTCCTGCCCTTCCTATCTTATCGCAATATGTAGGACCTATGCCTCTTCCTGTTGTGCCAATACTCTTTGAGCCTTTTATTTTTTCGCTCTCCTGATCGATGGCTATATGATATGGCATAATAACATGGGCATGTTTACTGAGAAGAAGATTGCTCCCGTCTATTTGCACTTTCCTATCTCTAAGTCCTTCGATTTCTTTTACTAAAGATGCGGGGTCAACAACAACTCCATTTCCTATTAAACATTTTTTACCATTGTATAAAATACCAGAAGGTATTACATGAAGAATAAATTTCTCATTGTTTATAACAACAGTATGGCCCGCATTATGTCCTCCCTGGAATCTTGCGACAACATCAGCTTTTTCGGATAGAACATCTACTATTTTACCTTTTCCTTCGTCTCCCCATTGAAGACCCACTACAATAACACTTGGCATTTCATATCCTCGCTTTTATAAACTTATCTGTTTAACTGAAAGTATATTTGGCAGTTTTTTGATTTTATTCACTATGTTTTCAGTTGCAGGAGTGTCAATACTTACCACTGATATAGCTAAGCCTCCCTGCGTTTCCCTTCCAAAATGCATACGTGCAATATTTATATTGTTTTTACCGAGTAAAGTTCCAATGTTACCGATAACCCCGGGCTTGTCATTATTATACATAAACAGCAGGTTACCTTCAGGTACGATCTCCACTTTGAAATCATCAATCATGATAATACGCGGGTCTTTTTTACTTAATAAAGTTCCTGCTATGTATAAAGTTTTATTTTTTGTCTGAAGTCTTAAACCAATAAGACTCTGATAATCTCCCGGTTCAGAACTTTTTATTTCCTTAACCTCAATGCCGCGTTCTTTTGCGATATATGGAGCATTAACAAAATTCACTGTTTCTTCAAGTATCGGCGAAAGAAAACCTTTCAGCGCTGCTATAGTTACAGGCGCTGAATTAATTGTGCACGCATCACCCTGATATTCAATTTTTATCTCAGAGACAGCCCCTTCATTTATCTGGGCGGCAAAACTTCCAAGCTTTTCTGCAAGATCAATATATGGCTGAAGAATTGCAATCTGATCAGATGGAATTGACGGGAAATTAACAGCATTTCTTATTATGCCTTTCAATAAATAGTCAACAATTTGTTCTGCAACTGCAACAGCAACATTTTCCTGTGCTTCGTTTGTAGATGCGCCGAGATGAGGTGTGCAGATTACCTGTTCAAGAGCTATTAATGGATTATTCTCGGGCGGTTCTTTTTCGAGAACATCAAGTGCAGCACCAGCGACTTTTCCTTCGATTATAGCGTCATAAAGATCTTTTTCATTAACTATTCCGCCGCGAGCACAGTTAATTATTCTTACTCCATTTTTCATTATTTTTATGGAATCTTTGTTTATCATACCTCTTGTCTCGGGTGTTAATGGAGTATGGAGTGTAATAAAATCAGAGCGTTTGAACAAAGTTTGAAGATCGACTTTTTCAACACCCATTATTTTTGCTTTTTCTTCATTTAGAAATGGGTCGAAAGCTATTATATTCATCCCGAATGCCTGCATTCTTTTTGCAACCTGACTTCCAATATTTCCTATCCCGACTATTCCAAGAGTTTTATTATAAAGTTCAACTCCCATGAATTTTTTCTTTTCCCACTTTCCTTCTTTCATTGACATTGTAGCCTGAGGTATTTTTCTTGCCAGTGAAACCATCAAAGCGATTGTATGCTCGGCTGTTGTTATTGTATTTCCACCTGGTGTATTCATTACAACAATACCCTTTTTAGTTGCAGCTACCCTGTCAACATTATCTAAACCTGAACCTGCCCTTCCTATTACTTTCAAATTTGTTGCAGCATCTATAATTTCAGGAGTAACTTTTGTAGCAGAGCGTATGATAAGACCATGGTATTGTCCGATACATTCTTTTAACTCCTCTGGTTTCATACCTGTTTTTACATCAACATCGAGTCCTGCTTTTTTAAGAATATCAATCCCTTTCTGCGATAGATTGTCGCTTACAAGAACTTTCATTTTTCCTCCTCTGAAGCCATCAGTAATTCTTCGGCTACAGCAACGCCGGTGCCAAGTTTTACAGGATAGCCCATGCCTTTTAGGACCATTTCTATGCCTGCAATCGCTGTAATTATATCAAATCTATCAGAATATCCTAAATGAGCTATTCTGAATATTTTACCTTTTGCTTTATCCTGACCACCTGCTGCTGTAATCCCATATTTTTCTCGCAGATTTTTATATATTGCCTGACCATCTATTCCCTGAGGAGCTACGATAGCGGTTACTGCATTTGAAGGAGATTCTTTTGGATATAGCTCAAGACCGATTGCTTTAACTGCCTGTCTTGTAGCATCTGCCAGTTTAGCATGCCTTTTAAAGACATTTTCAAGCCCCTCAGATTGCAACATCCTTAGACTTTCATTCAAACCAATGATAAGGGTAACAGGAGATGTGAAGTTTGTCTGATTCTTTGAGAGATTCTCACGCTCTTTCTTGAAATTAAAATAAAATTTAGGAAGCTTTGATGTCTCAGCTTTTGCCCATGCTTTATCACTAACACTGACGAATGCTATCCCGGGTGGAAGCATAACCCCTTTTTGCGAGCCTCCAACCATGATATCGATTCCCCATTCATCTGTTCTGAGATCGTGAGCAACAAGCGCGCTTATCGCATCTACAATAAAAAGCGTGTCATCATATTTTTTGACGATGGAACCCAGTGCCTGAATATCATGATAAACACCTGTTGAGGTCTCAGAAGCCTGAACAAAAACACCTTTTATGTTCTTATTTTCCTTGAGCTTTTTTTCTACCTCTTCGGGTTTTACTGAATATCCCCATTCAACTACTATCTCTTCAACATCAAGACCATATGCCTGACATATTTTTGTCCACCTCTCCCCAAATTTTCCTCCATTTATGACGAGTACCTTATCTCCTTTGTTAAAAAAATTATTAACTGAACCAACCATCCCGCCGGTACCTGTAGAACATAATATCAAAACATCATTTTTTGTCTGATATAGCCATTTTAATCCTTTTTTTGCAGAATCGAGTATTGGTAAAAAATCCGGTGAACGATGGTGAATGATAGGTGCTGCCATAGCCAGAAGAACCTCTGAAGGAACAGGTGTAGGTCCTGGCGCGAGTAAATAACGTTTTCCCATTTAATTCCCTCCTGAAAATCGAATCTCTAAAGACATCCAAGCCTTTAGTTATATTTATAAATCATTAAATTTCCAATAGAATCATCAAACTCTGGAAATTAGCATAATAAAAGCCATCAGGTCAAGGGTTGATGCTTTACAATATCCAGAATGTGTTATTATAATTAAAATAATGAAGAAAAAAATAGCTTTCAGCATAATAATTTTACTTATAGGATTTCTGCTCGGAGGAATAACTTATTATTCTCTCAGCAAAATAACTGGCAAATCAGGTTCAATATCCGGCACCTTTCCCCCAAATGTACCCAGACAAATAATTGAAACAGGAAGGGCATTTTCAGATATTGCAAGAGCAGTTTCACCTTCTGTGGTAAATATTTCGACAACAAAGATAGTAAGAAGGGAGGTGCAGCCTTTTTTTGAAGACCCATTTTTTGACTTTTTCAGTCCTTTTCATGATTTTGACACTCCCAGAAAATGGAAGGAAAGAAGTCTTGGCTCAGGCGTAATCGTTTCTGCTGACGGTTATATTGTTACGAACAACCATGTTGTTGAAAAATCAGAAGAAATCAAGGTAACACTTATTGACAAGAGAACTTTCAAAGGCCGTATTGTTGGAGCTGACCCCAAAACAGATATTGCAATAATTAAAATTAATACAGGTAATCTTCCGACATTACCATGGGGTGATTCTGACAAGCTTCAGGTTGGTGAATTTGTGCTTGCTATTGGCAGTCCTTATGGTTTGAGTAATACAGTTACCATGGGGATAATTAGTGCTGTTGGCAGGGCAAATGTTGGAATTGCAGATTATGAAGATTTTATTCAGACCGATGCTGCGATAAATCCGGGGAATTCTGGAGGACCTCTGGTAAATATCAAAGGCGAACTAATTGGAATTAATACAGCTATTTTTTCACGTACAGGAGGTTATCAGGGCATAGGATTTGCAGTTCCAAGCAATATGGTAAGACTTGTGTTGGACCAACTTTTGCAAAAAGGCAAGGTAACAAGAGGCTGGATAGGAGTAACCATTCAGGAGTTGACACCCGAACTTGCACATGAATTTGGTCTTAAAAATACAAAAGGAGCATTGGTTAGTGATGTAGCTAAAGATAGTCCTGCTTCACGCGCTGGTATTATGAGAGGTGACATAATACTTGAATTTAATGGCAAAGAAGTCAAGGATGTAAGCAATCTCCGAAATATGGTTGCTCAAAGTAAAGCAGGAACTGAAGTCACCCTGAAAATTTTAAGAGCAGGCAAGGAATTTAATATAAAGGTAAATATTACCGAACTGCCGAGAGAAGTCGCGGAAGTTACACCCGAACAATTATTACCCGAGCCTTCTGAATTAAAAGCTCTTACAGGGCTTTCTGTTATGGATTTGACAAAGGATATTGCGAGACAATTAGGTTTAAATAAAGATGAAAAAGGAGTTGTTGTAATTAAAGTTGAGCCGGGAAGTCCGGCTGATGATGCTGAAATTAAGAAAGGCGATATAATAAAAGAAATAAATAAAAAATCAATAAATTCTATCGAGGATTTCAACAGGATAGTATCAGGTATTAAGAAAAACGATTCTGTGCTCTTGTTTGTAAATAGAGGTGGCAGAAAATTTTATGTCATTCTCAGAGCATAAGACATTACACTTTTAGATATCTTCTATTGCCTTTCTTGTTCGCTCATCATCTCTTTAATCCGAAAAATGTATTATTAAGCTTTCAGTAAAAAAGTAAAAATAAAAAGCATGTAGCGAATAGCAAATAACGGCAAATAAATAACATACCCCATCCTAACGGGTATTATAGATAAAAATGAGGAAAAATATTAAAACTTGATACTTGACGACTATTGAAATCCATAATCCAGAACAGGCAAGGATATATGTTAGATTTAATGTCAAAAAAAGGAGGTGAAGATTAATGTTACTTATAGTAAGAGCAATTATTATAGCTTTTCTTGTATTTTCAGGTTATTTTATAGGAGTCAAATTTAATTATGAAATTTATGGCTCCATATTGGGAGCTATGCTCGGAATTATTGCGGTTAGCATCGAGATATACTTCAGGAAAATTGTCCCTGGTATAATTATTGGGGGCATTCTTGGTATTTCTTTTGGAATGTTATTTGCCTATCTTATTATTTTGCCTTTGAAGCTATTCATTGGAGATGAGATTAAATTTGTTTCTATGATATTAATGGCTATATTTGGCTATAGCGGCCTTTTGCTTGGATTATATAGGGGAAAATCTATTTCTCTTGCGAGTATTTTTAGAATATTCAGGGGTCAGAGTATTGGAGAAAATCAAAAGATTCTTGATACCAGTGTTATAATCGACGGCCGTATTGCAGATATATGCGAAACAGGTTTTCTTGAAGGTGTTTTTATACTTCCACAATTCATTCTTCAGGAACTCCAGCATATTGCTGATTCCCCTGACCCTATGAAAAGAGCGCGTGGCAGAAGAGGACTTGATATCCTTCATAAGATACAGAAAATGTCTCATATTAATGTTAGAATTATTGATGAAGATTTTCCAAACTTACACGAAGTTGACGCAAAATTAGTTGCACTCGCAAAACTTCTTAATGCAAAAGTAATAACAAACGATTACAATTTAAATAAAGTTGCTGGACTTCATGGAATTTCAGTTCTGAATATTAATGAGCTCGCTAATTCTCTTAAACCTATTGTGCTTCCCGGTGAGTCAATGAAAGTGTTTATTTTAAAAGAAGGAAAGGAATACAATCAGGGAGTTGCTTACCTTGACGATGGAACCATGGTTGTTGTAGAAAATGCAAGAAAGTTTATCGGGAAAAATGCTGAAGTTACTGTTACAAGCGTACTTCAGACAACAGCAGGAAGAATGATTTTTACAAAACTCAAAGAAGATTATGAGCATGAAGAAGTAAGGACAGCAAAATAAATAATTTTAAAAATTAAAATATTGATAGTCAGAAAACAGGATATAATAGCGATTGTACCATCTGCAGGCATGGGGAAAAGGTTTGGCTCAAACAAACCTTTTGTCTTGCTTAATAGTAAACCTCTTTTTATATATTCTCTCGAGATTTTTGAGGCATTAGAAAGTATTAATGAAATAATCCCTGTCATGAAACCTGAAGATATGGAATTTGCACAGAGATTAATAGAGGAAGCGGGCATAAAAAAAGTTAAAAAAATTGCTCCTGGCGGAAAAGAAAGGCAGGATTCTGTATATAATGGCCTGAAATTTATTGAAAACAAAAATAGCATAGTAATAATACATGATGCAGTAAGGCCCATCATAAATATTGAAATGATAAAAAGCGCTCTTAAGGAACTAAAAAGATTTGATGGAGTTGTTCTTGCAGTGCCTCCAAAGGATACAATAAAAGAATCAAGCGGTATGATTGTAAAGAGAACATTAAAAAGAGAAAACCTGTGGGCGGTTCAGACACCGCAGATATTTCCGTACAAAATTATAATGGATGCTTATGTTAAGGCGATGAATGAGAAATATTATTCTACAGATGATTCGGCTCTTGTGGAATTCAATGGCGGAAAAATAAAGATTGTTATGGGTTCTTACAAAAATATTAAAATAACAACTCCTGAAGATATTTCAATCGCAGAAATATTTTTAAGACAATCGGAGGTAAAATGAGAATAGGTATAGGATATGATTCGCATAAATTTGTTAAAGGTCGCAAACTTATCATAGGTGGTGTTACAATACCTTTTAGTAAGGGGCTTAAAGGACATTCTGATGCAGATGTTTTGTGCCATGCAATAATCGATGCTATAATAGGCGCACTTGGATTAGGCGACATCGGGCATCATTTCCCGGATACAGACCCTCGCTGGAAAGATATTTCAAGTATTGTAATGTTAAGACAAATCATTGATCATGTCCATGCAAATAATCTTGAAGTTGCATGGGTTGATTCAATTATATTTGCAGAAAAGCCAAAGATGCAGCCTTATATTGATTCAATGAAAAAAGCTCTTTCCGAAACGGGTATCTCTCCTGGCGCAATAAACATTAAAGCGAAAACAAACGAGTCAATGGGCTTTATTGGTAGAAGTGAAGGCATTGCTGCACAAGCAATTTGTCTTCTTGACCACCTATGCGAAAGGATTGATTGACAGGGAATTAATGGCGAAAATTTATTTATCAGGAATTGGCGGAAGCGGAATGTCTGCAATCGCTGGTTTTCTTCATGATAGTGGCAATATTATAGCAGGTTCGGACAGAACTTTCGATATTCAACCTGATAATAATACAGCAAATATTTTAAGAGCAAAAGGTATATCTATCTTCAGACAGGATGGCTCTGGAATTGATTCGAGCTTTGATTTAATCATCTCAAGCACAGCAGTTGAATCAAATAATCCTGATATTCTTAAGGCTCGTAAACTTGGTATCCCAATAAAAACCCGTCCAGAATTTTTAAATCACTTAATATCTGAATACAAAACTATTGCAGTTGCAGGAACAAGCGGGAAATCTACTATTGCAGGAATGCTCGCTTTTATTATGGAAAGACTCGGACTCGAACCTAATTATATAGGTGGAGGCAGGGTTAAAAATTTTTTTAAAAATAATTATACTGGCAATTATCTCCAAGGAAAATCGGATTTAATGGTTTTTGAAGCTTGCGAATCAGATGGTTCAATTATCAGATATCATCCCGAATATACTATCATTTCCAATTTAAGTCTTGACCATAACCCTGTCAGTGAGACAGCGAAAATGTTTAAGATACTCGGAGAAAATAGCAATAAAAAGGTTTTCATTAATGGGGATGATATTAATCTTAAAAATATAAAGTTTAAAAATTCTATTAGTTTTTCAATTGATAATTCTTCAGATTTTCAGGCTAAAGATATAAGTTATAACCATTTTGATTCTGTTTTTAATATTAATAATGTAAGTTTTAGAGTTTCATTGCCCGGTAAACATAATGTCTATAATGCTCTTTCGTGCATTGCTCTTCTTTCGGAATTAAATATTTCTTTAACGGATATTTCTGAAATAATTCCTGATTTTAAAGGAATTGCAAGACGGTTTGATGTGCATCTAAATAACGGAAAATATTTGGTTATAGATGACTATGCCCATAACCCTCATAAAATAGAATCACTTATGCAAACAATCAAAAATATCAGGGGAAGTATCTGTTATATCTTTCAGCCTCACGGGTTTGGGCCTACAAAACTGATGAAGGATGGTTATATTCGAACATTTGTTGATAATTTGGAGGATTCAGATTATCTTATACTTTTACCAATATTCTATGCTGGAGGAACCGCAAAAAAGGATATATCGAGTGAAGATCTTGTTTTTGAAATCAGGAAATACGGCAAATCAGCACAGGTTATTCATGAACGCTCTGAAATATTTAATATTCTTGATAAATATGATACATATGTAATTTTTGGGGCAAGAGATGATTCATTATCTGATTTTGCAAGACAGATTTCTGAAAAACTGAAATAAAAATGGCGTATAATGTGAAAAAATACGTTTTACATAATATAACATCTTCAATAAAACTAAATTTTGAGAAAGAGCTTAACCCGGAGCAGATAGAAGTTGTTACTTATCCGGGCGGGCCAATGCTTGTTCTCGCTGGAGCAGGAACAGGAAAGACAAGAACTGTTACATACCGGGTGGCGCATCTGATCAATTCCGGAGTAAACCCGCAAAATATTCTACTTCTGACATTTACAAATAAAGCTGCCCGTGAGATGATGAGAAGAGTCGAGTTATTAATTGGTAGAAACATACAAGAACTTTCAGGAGGAACTTTCCACCATATTGGTAATATGGTGCTGAGGAAGCATTGCCAGCTTCTCGGATACAATCAGGGTTTTTCAATTCTTGACAGAGAAGATTCAAAGGAATTGCTCGAAATATGTATCTCGGAAATAGGCAAAAAGAATAAATTAATACCAAAAGGCTCAGTACTTGCTGATATAAACAGCCTTGTAAAAAATACTGAAAAAACAGTTGAAGAAGTTTTGCTTTTCAGATTCCCGCATTTTTTAAATATAGCGGAAGAAATAATTAATGCTCTGCTTATTTATGAGGCTAAAAAGAAAAAATTAAATCTTATGGATTTTGATGATCTTCTTACAAACTGGAAGATACTTTTGATTGAAAATGAAAATATCAGGGAATTTTATTCGAAAAAATTTAAACACATACTTGTTGACGAATATCAGGACACAAATAAACTTCAGGCTGAAATTGTTGATATTATTTCTTCTATAAATAGAAATATTATGGCGGTCGGCGACGACGCTCAGTCAATATACTCTTTCAGAGGAGCTAATTTTGAGAATATACTTAAATTCAAAGAAAGATACCCTGATGCAAAAATATTTAACTTAACAATAAATTATCGGTCTACTCCTGAAATACTATACCTTGCAAATAATAGCATTTCAAATAATATCCGACAATTCCAGAAAAAACTCAGGTCTGTTAAGAATACCGGCAGTTTGCCCTGTCTTGTGCCCCTTAAGGATGCTTATGAGCAGGCGGATTTTGTAACACAAAGGATACTTGACTTTGTTTCAGATGGCATATCTTTGAATGATATAGCAGTATTGTATCGTTCACATTTTCAGTCCATGGAACTTCAGTTAGAACTTCAAAGGAGAAATATACCTTTTGAGATAAGATCAGGCTTGAAATTTTTTGAGCAGGCGCACATTAAGGATATCCTCTCGTTTCTTAGAGTTCTTTTGAATCCATATGACGAGCTGAGCTGGAAAAGAGCTTTAAAACTTATACCCGGAATAGGCAACATTACAGCATCAAAAATATGGGATAATATCAGAATATCCGGGAATCCTCTTGAAGCTATTTTTGAATCCACTGAAATTGTACCTAAAAAGGCTACCGAAAATATAGGACATTTTCTGGAACTTATGAAAATTCTGATAAGAGATTATAATACTGAAAACATGATTAAGCCTTCATCTGCTATAGAAAACATCATGATATATGGATATGAAGAATATCTTTACAGACACTATCCAAACGCAGAGGAACGCATTGAAGATATAAACCAGATGGCGAGATTCTCTATGAGATATAAAACCCTTGAAGCTTTTACAAGTGATATGAGTCTTCAGAGCGCTTCTGGCGCTGATGAACAAAATGCAGATGAATCCCGTGAATGTGTTATACTGTCAACAGTGCATCAGGCAAAAGGTCTTGAGTGGAATACTGTTTTTATTATCGGATTAAATGATGGCAGGTTTCCGTCTGTGAGAGCCCTTAAGACAGATGATGAAGAAGAAGAGAGAAGACTTTTTTATGTTGCTGTAACAAGAGCCAAAGAAGAACTATATCTCTGTTATCCTGAGTCTTCCCAGGAATGGCAGGGAATAGGTTTTATGAGGTCTTCACGTTTTATAAGAGAATTGCCTGAAGGAGCGTATGAGGAAATTAAGGTAGAGAGACCCAATGAAATATATTGAAGCTATAAAAACTGGTTTCAGGACAATAAATAAAAACTGGCAGCTGGTTCTAATTCAGATAGGGATGCTGTTTATCAGTATAATTTCTTTTTTTGTTATTGTGGGTATCCCTTTTGGAATTGCTTTTCTTATATTTGGCATCGACCTGACAGAATTCACCGATATAACTGATGTCTTCAGAATATTAAAGTCGCCTTCAGATACCTTCTCGAAATATATAGTTTTAATTTTAATCCTTATAATCAGTTTAATATTATATATACTTTTTGCAATAATGCTTGGCTTATATGTTCTTGGCGGTTCAATTGGCGTCATAGGGAAAACCTTAAAGGAAAATTTAAATCATTTTTCGTTCAAAGACTTTACTTATGAGGCAAAAAGCCTTTTTCTCAAGTTGCTTGGATTTACTTCAGTGGTTGTACTCATTTTTATTTTAACAGCATTCTTTCTAAGTATTGTTGGCGGAAGCATAGCAGCGATTATATCATACGCAAAAGAACAGGACTCTACTCTCGCATTATTTTTTGGAACATTCTTTTCATTAATACTTATAATTCTTTCCATGGTGATGGTTATATTCATTCTTGCCATAACTATTTATGGCTTTGCATCACTTTATTTCAAAAAAACAGGTGCTTTTAAGTCAATAAAAGAAGCTGTCAGTTTCCTTCTAAAATATCCGAATGGTTTTTGGTTATATGCAGTCCTTTTTTTAGGATACTTCATCATACTCTTTCTCCTCGGATTTCTCAGCTATCCTTTTACTTTGATACCAATAATAGGCACTATCATCTCTTTCCCATATCAATTTCTGTACTATGCTTTACAGACATATCTCAGCCTCGTAGTAATTGCTATAATCCTTAGCTATTATTATTCAAAAGAATTCCAGGAGCAAACGATTGAAGTTGCTCCTGAAACTCCTGAATTTATTTCTGACTCAACAGAAAATAATGAAGAGATAAAACCCGATACAATCTGAAAATTTAAGCTTGACCCAGGAAATTTTTTATCTTTCTTTTGAAATTTTAATTGTGTGGATTTTTACACAGTCTAAGTAAAAAATTACATATTCTTTTTTAGTTTCAATTAATATTCAATGAAAACTGGCATCCTATTTGTATCTCTTTAAGTTTGGTAACATATATTTCAAATAAATCCAATGAGTTACAACAAAATATAAAAAATCTTCAGGATGCCATATTTATTGATAAGTTCATAATAAATCAATTAAAACTTTTTTAGTATGGCATATGAATTGCATTTAATTAATAAAATTATTTAAAAAATATGTATTAGTGAGATTTATGCTGGAAGAGAAATTCAAGTTAAACATTATTAACATGTATGACGATAAGAAAGATAGGGCATATAAAATGAAAGAATGGGATATTATAGAAGACCTTATTGAACTCGGCAAAAGACGCGGCTATATTACTTATGATGAGATAAATGAATTGTTTACTCCTGAAATGGTTTCACAGGAAGAATATGAAGAGATGATAAATACTATTCAGGAAACAGGCATTAATATCATTGAAAGTGAAGAAGGTGATAATTTTGCGGATGAAGAAATAGTCGAGGAATCGGATGAAAAATCTCAGGATCTTGTCCAGGCCTATTTCCACTCAATGGGTGACATTCAGGTATTGACAAGGGATGAAGAAGCAGAACTTGCTCGTAAAATAGAAGAAGGCAAAAAAATTATTGAAGAAATAGTTACAGCAACTCCATTTTACAGGAAAAAAATTCAGGAACTCGGTGAAATTGAGAAAGCGGATGAAAATATTCCAGACGAGGATACTAAAGAAGAGGCATTGAGACAAACAATTATTGTCCTGGATAATCTAATGAAACAACTTTCAGAGGCTGAAGCTAAAATCAAAAGACATGGTTCCTTAAAAGATCTTAAAAAATATATTCAAGAGAAAAAGAAAAAAGATATAAAACCTTTCAAACTTATTACACTCGCAAAGGAAACTCTCGATATATATAAAAAAATATCATCAGAAACAGGGATGGATCCCGAAGAATTCAAAAACAAACATAGAATGCTTGATAAAGTTGTGAATCTTGTGACCTCTGCAAAGGAAGAATTAATAACACATAATCTCAGACTGGTCATAAACATAGCTAAAAATTATATTGGAAGAGGCTTGTCTTTGCTCGATTTAATTCAGGAAGGTAATATAGGTCTTATGAGGGCAATAGATAAATTTGATTACAGGAAAGGTTTTAAATTCAGCACGTATGCAACATGGTGGATAAGACAGGGAATTACGAGAGCAATAATTGATCAGACAAAAACTATTCGTGTTCCTGTACATATGGTTGAATTCTACAATAAAGTAACTGCAACAGCAAAGGAATTAACACAACAGCTTGGTAAAGAACCTGATATTGATGAGATAGCAAAAAAACTCGGGGTTTCAAGAAGCAAAGTTGATGATGTTTATAGAGCGATTCAGGACCCTATAGCTCTTCAAACGCTTGTTGGTGATGAAGAAACAACACTTGAGAATTTCATTAGTGATAATAATGTCAATCCATATTCTGATGTTGAAAAAAGAAATACAACCGAAGATATTATAAAAGTTCTACATACTCTAACACCCAAAGAAGAACTTGTTATACGAATGAGGTTCGGGATAGGTTTTGAACGAGACCATACTCTTGAAGAAGTTGGAAGGCATCTTTCTATTACAAGAGAACGTGTAAGGCAGATTGAGGCTAAAGCAATTAAGAAACTCAAACATCCAACAAGAAGCAGAGCATTAAGAGTACTCAGAACCAATTGATAAAAAAATAGGGCTGACAATAAAGTCAGCCCTATTTTTTTTGTGTTATCTGCTGCGGGTTCTTTTCATTGAATTGTGATTTCTCTGTTTCTGCATAAGGTCAATCAATTCTTTATACATCTGGCGTATGCCTGTTTTACACGAGACGCATATTCCATCTTTCTGCAAAGTTTTGTTGTCGCAGCTTATACATTTGTTGGCTTTCATTTTTTACCTCATTTCTCTGTTAAAGTTACATAGATGGTGGTACCTTTTCTGTGAAGCAGAAGCAGAATATTCTGTTCTGGTTTGATTTTTGATACCACTGACTCATAGTCTTTTACATTCTTAATCTTTTTCCTGTTAATTTCCATTATTACATCATCTCTCATCAATACACCGTCAGCAGGGCTGTCTTCTTCAATATCGGTTATAACTACGCCATCAATTTTTTTCTGAACATTCAGGCTTTTCCTGATTGAAGGAGTCAAATCCTGAACCGAGACCCCTTTTAAGAGGTTTTCATAATCCTTTGAGCCTGCTCTTATCTCACCCGAGACTTCACTTATTTTTACGGTAACTGTTTTTGAGCTCCCATTTCTTATTAATTTGATTTTAACCTCAGTATCAGGTGTAGTGCCTGCTACCATATTTCTCAATCCACGGGCATCTTTAACTTCTTTGCCGTCAAATTCAACTATAACATCTCCCCGTTCTATCCCGGCTTTTTCAGCAGGGCTATCTTCAACAACATCTGCAACAAGAACGCCTTCTTCTGACTTGAGATTAAACTGTTTAACGAGTTCGGGTGTCAGATCCTGTATATTTACACCTAACCATCCCCTTACAACTTTGCCTTTTTTAATAAGAGAATCCATAACAGCTTTTGCCATATTGCTTGGTATAGCAAAACCAATTCCCTGATAGCCTCCGCTTGTACTTAAAATTGCGGTGTTAATTCCGACCAATTCTCCTTTTACATTTACAAGAGCTCCTCCTGAATTACCAGGATTAATAGCAGCGTCTGTCTGTATAAAATCTTCATAATCCGCTATGCCAACATTAGCTCTACCGGTTGCGCTTATAATCCCGGTTGTTACAGTAAGATTTAGCCCGAATGGATTCCCAATAGCAAGAACTGTCTCACCAACTTTCAATTTATCAGAATCCCCAAATCTTATAGCCGGAAGATCTTTTGCATCTATTTTGACAACTGCTATATCTGTTTTTTTGTCAGTACCGATAACTTTACCTCTAAACTCCCTCTTATCCGAGAGTTTTACTTTTATTTCATCAGCGTCTTTAATTACATGATTGTTTGTAAGAATATATCCATTTTTATCAACAATAACTCCGGAGCCAAGCCCTGATTGCTTATGCTCTCTCGGCTTATCAAATAAGTCGTCGCCGAAAAATCTTCTGAAGAAGGGGTCATTAAAAAAAGGTGAGGGAATTCCGTGTTCCTTTATGGTCTTTGTGGATGAAATATTCACTACAGAAGGTTTTACTGCTTCAGCAACTTCTGCGACAGCATTATTTGTTTTCGTAAGAATTTCTATTGCCTCTTTGGAAATAGAAGCTTCTCCTGAATAACCCTTCGAGTGAAAACCAAAATTTGATGAAATAATCAGACCTAAAATCAATCCCGCGATCGTAAATATAGATGCTATGAAAATAGGTTTTCTTTTAAGCATCATCTGCGCTCCTTTCGTGTATTTTATTCCAAAATAGTTTTCCACTTAAAAACAGGGGATGAGGAGGAAAATTTTAATATTTGCCTCCTCATTCCCGATCAAGAAGGAGGAATTGAAAGATTGCTTCATAATTATTAAAGTAATTTTACTTTTTAATTATGAATAAACAAAGAATGGAATATGAAAAAATTATGAACAACAGATTTTGTGTTTTATGATAGAATTTAATAAAAATATACAAAGGTGATAAAAATTGGAAAATGAAAAATTAAATCAATGCAGGATACAAAGAGAAACAACCAGACATTTTCGTGAAGAACTTCCCGGTATTGTGGAAATTCTTGTCAATTCCTGTAACACAGGAGAATGTTTTGACCACGTTGATCTCGAGCCTTTGCCTTCCAAAGAAAGGATTATTGAGATTATTTACATAATATGCCGAATTTTATATCCTGGATATTTCTCCAATTTAAGAATTGATAAGGTAAATTTAAGCTATAATCTCGGGCAGGAAGTTACCTTTTTATTTGAATCCCTCTCAGAGCAGATAACACTTGCATTAAGGCATGAGTGCAGAAGGCATAATATGTTATGTTTCAATTGCGAAGAAAAAGCTCAGGAAATTACCGTAAATTTTATAAAAGAGCTCCCGAGGCTGAGATACATGCTTGCTAAAGATGTGCGCGCAGCACATGAAGGAGACCCTGCTGCAAAAACATATGATGAAGTGATATTTAGTTATCCCGGACTTTTTGCAATAACTGTTTATCGCATAGCACATGAGCTTTACAAACAAAAGGTATCGTTGATACCGCGTATCATGACAGAATACGCCCACAGCCTTACCGGGATTGATATTCATCCAGGCGCTGAAATAGGAGAAAGTTTTTTTATAGACCATGGCACTGGTGTGGTAATCGGAGAAACCACTGTAATTGGAAATAGGGTCAGACTTTATCAGGGAGTTACACTTGGAGCTCTTTCATTACCAAAAGATGCTGTTGAAGAACTCAGAAATAAGAAACGCCATCCCACTATTGAAGACGATGTAATTATATATGCAGGAGTTACAATTCTTGGGGGTGAAACAATAATTGGCGCAAGATCGGTAATAGGTGGAAATTCATGGTTAACTGAATCTGTACCACCTGATACAAAGGTATTCCAGAAAAAACCCGAGCTTATATTCAAATGAAAATTTATTATGATATTACTCAAACCATAGGTGCCACTCCGCTTGTAAGATTGAATCAAATTACATCAAAGGCAGGGGCAAAAATTTTCGCAAAGCTCGAGATGAGAAATCCACTCGGTAGTGTAAAAGACCGTATCGGGCTTGCAATGATTCAATCAGCAGAAGAAAAAGGACTTATCAATAGTGATACGGTCATAATAGAACCTACAAGTGGAAATACAGGGATCGCGTTAGCATTTGTGTGCGCGGTTAAAAAATATCGTCTTATACTAACTATGCCTGAGACCATGAGCATTGAAAGAAGAAAACTTCTCAAACATCTCGGAGCTGAACTCATCCTTACACCTGCGAGCGAGGGGATGAAAGGAGCAATAAACAAGGCGAAAGAACTCGTTTCACAAACAGAAAACGCTTACATGCCTGATCAATTCAGCAATCCAGCTAATCCAGACATACATAGAAAAACAACTGCTGAAGAAATATGGAAAGATACAGACGGGGATATAGATATGCTTGTTGCTGGCGTAGGAACGGGTGGAACTATAACCGGTATTACCGAGGTCATTAAAAGTAGAAAACCTTCTTTCAGGTCTGTTGCTGTTGAACCTGCTGATTCACCTGTATTATCAGGGGGTATGCCCGGTTCTCATAAAATTCAGGGGATAGGAGCTGGTTTTATTCCGGCTGTATTGAATATTTCTATTATAGACGAAGTATTTCAGGTTACAAATGAGCAGGCATTTGAGACAGCGAGATATGTTGCTAAAACAGAAGGAATTCTTTGTGGAATTTCCTCAGGCGCTGCATTATATGCAGCGCTCGCTTTAGCAAATCGGTCGGAAAATAAAGGTAAAAATATTGTTGTAATATTGCCGAGCACAGGCGAACGCTATTTAAGCACAGAGCTATTTATCTAATACTTCTCTTATTTTTCTTGTTAGTTCCTCAATTCTGAAAGGTTTCTGGATAAAGCCTTTACATCCAAGTTTGAGTAAGGTTGATGCCTCGCCATTCATACTATAACCGCTTGAAAGAAGCACTTTTACATTTTTGTTCAACTCCAGTAATTTTTCGAGAGTTTCTCTTCCGCTCATATCAGGCATTATCATATCAAGAATTACAAGCTGTATTTCATTAAAATGTTCTTTATATTCTTCTATTGCTTCCCTGCCACTTTTTACTGCTAATACTCTATAACCAAGGACACTGAGTAATTCTTTTACTGCCTCGGTATTTATTTTCTCATCATCAACTATAAGTATAGTCTCATCTCCTTTAAAAGGCTTCAGATCAACTATGCTATGCTTCTCTAAAGCCTCTATATTAGAAGAAGGGAGATAAATAGTAAATGTTGTACCGTGACCTTTTTTACTATGGACTATTATTGTTCCACCATGATTTTTTATTATTCCGTAAGAAGAAGCAAGCCCGAGACCTGTTCCTTCAGCCAGACCTTTTGTTGTAAAGAAAGGTTCAAAAATCTTCTTAAGGGTTTCTTCATCCATCCCAACCCCTGTATCTGTGATATTTATCTTTACATATTTTCCAGGACTTAAATCGTAAGTTGCACTTTCATTTTCATCGAGAAGTATATTCTGTGTTTCAATATACAACTTCCCTCCTGAAGGCATTGCCTGCCAGGCATTTAAGTAAAGATTTATTAAAACCTGCTCAATCTGTCCTCTGTCTGCCTCTACAAAATAAAGATTTTCTTGAAGATTTCTTTGAAGGGTAATCTCTTTTTTTGTACTTATAAACATTTCCGAGGTTTCGATAACAAGTTCATTAATATCAACAGGTTTTGTTTCGTATTTGCCTTTTCTTGCGAAACCAAGTAATTTTTTGGTTAATTCAGAACCGCTCTCTACCAGTTTTTCAATTATTTTCAATTTTTTATAGAAAGGATGATGTTCATCAGTTTTTAAGAGCATCAGAGAAGTATATCCAAGTATGCCCATTAATAAATTATTGAAATTATGGGCAATACCTCCAGCGAGTGTTCCAACAGCTTCTAATTTTTGTGCTTGGATAAGTTGTTCCTCAAGCTTCTTCTGCATAGTTATATCTCTTAAAAAATTAAGTGTAGCAGGTTTACCTTCCCAGTTTATGATAACTGCGCTAATCTCAACCCAGACTATTTCACCTGTTTTTTTAACCACCCTGAAAGCATAAGTGGAAGGAACTTCAATACCTTGCAGTCTTTTCCTATGCATATTTATTACCATGTTTCTATCATCATTGTGTATAAAGTTATAAAATGGAGTTTTAGTTAATTCATCCACAGTGTATCCTGAAATATCAATTAATCTGCGATTGGGGAATTTAATCAAATTATCCTGTACAATAAATATGGCATCATTTGCATTTTCAACCACAAGACGATATTTTTCTTCAGATTCTTTAAGTGCTTTCTGAGCATTGACAGAATCCGATATATTAAGTCCCATGCCAAAAAAATACATTTCATTATTCAGGTCGAGCAATTTTCCTGTAAAAGTATGAGGAATTTTAGAGCCATCCCTGACTCTTAAATCCAGATTGATTTGTACCTCCCCCATAGTGATGACTTTTTTGATAGCATCAATTGCTTCTTTAAGAGTTTCGGGTTCGAACCAATCCTTAATCTTCATGCCATAAAGCTCTTCATAAGAGTAACCGGTCAAAGTTGAATGTTTCCTGTTAAAACGTATAAGGCGGCTTTCTTCCGGAGATTCCTTATTAATCTTATATAAATAAAAAAGGCCGGGTAAACTTTCAAGGAGCAAATCAGTAAATTGCTTCTCTTTTTGTATTGTTTCTTCAGCCTCTTTGCGATCTGTAATATCCTTAATAAGTCCGTCATAGCTTAATAAATTTCCTTTTTCATCATATTGTAGAACAGGTGTATTCTGAACCCAACGTATTCCCCCATTCTTGTGGAAGATACGATGTTCTATTGGATTAGATTCAATCCCTTTTGCGAGATCATTAGCAAGTTTTTCAACTACAGGTCGATCCTCAGGATGTACAATTTTAATCCACAAATAAGAATCATGTTCAAACTCTTCTTCTGAATAACCTGTTACAGCAACGCATCCAGGACCATGAACAGTTTTTGTTACTTCTCCATTTTTAAGATAAACTGTATAAATGTAATCTGTTATTGCTGAAGTAATCTTTCTGTAACGTTCTTCACTCTTTTGCAGCCTCTGTTCTGTCTGAACTTGCTCTGTAATATCTATTGCAACAGCATATATTAACCCTTCTTTAGCAGTAGTTGAACGCCATTCAATCCAGCGATATGAACCATTTTTACAACGATAGCGGTTTTTAAAATTTTGAACATCAATATTTTGAGAAATTTGTGATAAGACTTTAAGAGTTGCATCAATGTCATCGGGGTGTACAAACTCAATAAATTTCTTGTTTTCGAGTTCCTTCAGGCTATATCCGAGAACTCTTTCCCATTCGGGATTAAGCCTGCGAAAATAACCGTCTGTATCAGCTATGCACAGGAGAGCAAGATTTAAATTAAAATAATTTTCTAAATCATAAAACTCATTGCAGGATTTATATCTATGTCTATCTTCTGCATCCATATTTACTTCCTGCTTTTGATTAAGTTATAAATTGTCTTAAAGCTTAAATAAGCCTTACTTCTTTTCCCCTTTAATTATATACAATTTGAATTTCATTCGCCAATTTTATGGAGTTTCATGAAATTAGTTTTACTTTGAGTTGATAACGGAGAGCTTGAAGTGATGACAATATTATCTCCTTTTTTCACGATTTTTTCTTTAAGCAATACTCTTTCTATTCCTGTGATCATTTCGTCAGTTGTAGAAGGAAGTTTCATAATCATGGGTTTTATTCCCCAGTATAGATTTACCCTCCTCATTATTTCTTCATTTGGTGTCATGGCAATAACAGGTACTTTTGGCCTTAACTTTGAAAGAAGCATTGCTGTAAATCCTGATTGAGTGAATGCAACCAGAACCTTTGCGTGAATATCTTCAGCAGCTCTGCATGCAGCATCAGCAGCTGCTTCAGCAAAAATATTTCCGCGACGATATGCAGAATCAACACTTTTTAAATGTTCAGTGTGTCTGATGATTCTATCCATCATTTTCAAAGTCTCTACAGGATATTTACCAGATGCGGTCTCGGCCGAGAGCATAAGGGCATCAGTTCCATCAAGAACCGCGTTTGCTACGTCAGTAGTTTCTGCTCTTGTTGGTCTGAGATGCTCTGTCATTGATTCAAGCATCTGTGTTGCGGTTATTACTATTTTGCCCTTTTGATTTGCTTTAAGGATTAAACTTTTTTGAATCAATGGTACTTCTTCAGGGGGTATCTCCACACCCAGATCTCCCCGCGCAATCATTATGCCTTCGACTTCTGATAATATTTCATTAATATTTGACAATGCTTCGGGTTTTTCAATTTTTGCGATTATGGGCAGGTACTTCCTTCTTTTTTTTAGCCATTCTTTAACTTTGATTATATCCCCTGCTTCTCTTACAAAAGAAATTGCCACGTAATCAATTCCCATTTTAATACCAAAAATAAGGTCTTGCTCGTCTTTTTCAGTAAATGAGCTGACAGAAAGTTTTATGCCCGGAAGATTCACACCTTTTCTGTCTTTTAGAATTCCTGCCTCTATTATTTTTGCCTTAAGAGAATTTTTTATCTTGTCTATCACTATTAGCTGAATCAGTCCGTCATCAAGTAAAATTTTATCTCCTGTTTTTACTTCTCTTGATAAAAAAGGATATGAAATAAATATCTCATTTTGATTCCCGATTCCTTCTCCCGGACTTAAAAGAATTGTTTTGCCTTTTTTTAGCTCAACAGCGCCACCTTCCATTGTGCCAACTCTAATCTTGACTCCCTGCAAATCCTGAAGCATTGCAACAGGAATTTTCTGTTGAGTTGATATTTCTTTAATCAGCTGGAATCTCTTTTTGTGGGCTTCATAATCGCCATGTGAAAAATTGAGTCTGGCAATATTCATACCGTTTTTTACGAGAGAATCGAGTATTTCTCTGCTTGATGAAGCAGGCCCTATTGTACATACAATTTTTGCTTTTCTACGTCCTGTATCATGAGATGAAATCATAAACAACCTCTTCTTTTTGTTTCCTGAATACTATATGTTTTTCCCATCCCTCAGCCTTATAAGGTATATCAGAACGATAATGCGCGCCAACACTGTTTTTCCTTATTGTAGCGGCTAAATTTATTAATTGTGCTAATTGTATCATATTCTGAAGCTCGAGTTCTCTTCTTGTGCTGAACTCTTCTTTAAGTATAAAAGACCATTGTCCTAATTTTTCCATGGCTTCTGCAAGTGAGTCTTCACAACGAATTATCCCGACCCTTTCCCACATTAATTTTCTCAAAGAATGTCGAATTTCTTCTATATCAAATCGCAAAATATTTCGTGAGTGTTTCCCGAGGTACTTAGTATCATTGAATTTAAAATTCGAAGTTTCTATATCACATTCGTCTATTCTTGCTTGCAGTCCATATTCTCTTGCAGAAATACCGGCTCTTGCGCCATAAACAAGCCCTTCAAGCAGGCTGTTCGAAGCAAGCCTGTTTGCGCCATGGACACCTGTGCATGCAACCTCTCCTGCGGCAAAAAGTCCTTTTATGCTTGTTGCTCCGTTTATATCTGTTTTAACACCTCCCATAATATAATGGGCAGCAGGTGAAACAGGGACAAGTTCTTTTGTAACATCAACATCATATTGAAGACATGTAGCATAGATGCGGGGGAATCTGTGTTTTATGAAATTGCTGTCAAGATGGGTAAGATCGAGATATACATGGTTACTGTTTGTGCGAACCATCTGTGAAATTATTGCCCTTGACACAACATCTCTTGGTGCAAGTTCAGCATCAGGATGATATTCCTTCATAAACAATTCTCTGTTAATATTTCTCAATAATGCCCCTTCTCCTCTCATCGCTTCACTTAGAAGAAATTGAGGGGCTGAAGGAGCATAAAGCACTGTTGGATGGAATTGAATAAATTCAAGATCTCCGAGCACAGCTCCTGCCCTGAAAGCTATAGCCATTCCATCTCCTGTTGAAACAGCAGGATTTGTAGTTCTTGCAAAAATCTGTCCTGCTCCACCTGTTGTCAGGATTGTTGCTTTTGCAACAAGAGCAACAATTTGTCCTCCTGCAAGAACATATGCTCCATAACATTTTCCATCCTGAATTATAAGGTCTTTTGTAAAAGCATATGGATATTTTTCTATTGAGGAAAATGTTCTTACTTTGTTCAATAGAACTCTTTCTAATTCTTTACCTGTTGCATCTCCATGAGCATGAAGCACTCTTTTTCTTGAATGAGCAGCCTCCATTGTGAAATCGAGCTTCAAGCCTTCTTTGTCAAATTCAGCGCCCCATGAAATAAGCTCTTTTATTCTTTCAGGACCTTCACCTACAAGTATTCTTACAGCTTCTTCATTACAGAGTCCATCACCTGCACGTAGTGTATCTTCATAATGTATTCCTACTTCATCTTCGTCACTGAGGGCAACTGCGATTCCACCCTGAGCATATTCAGTGCTACTTTCAGCAGGTCTGTCTTTTGTGACTACAATTACCTCTCCATAAGGAGCAAGCTCGATGGCAGCTCTTAACCCTGCAACACCGCTTCCAATTATAAGGAAATCTGTTTTCTCAATATTCATATTCAAAAAGCATAACGGATAACTCCGGAGAAATCAAGACAATTAAACTAAAAATGCAGATATTGTTCGTGATAACGTGGAGAGTAAACCTTAAATTGCCAAATAGAATCGGAACCCCATATTGACAATCCTGTATATAAATTCTCTACGGTTTTACAGAAGAAGAGATTGTGATTGTCGGGATAAATGGGTAAAACACATGAAGTACACTGCGATGTGCCATTACCAAAAATAACACCTCTGATATAATAAAAACATAATAATTATTAAAGGAGGTCTTCTATGTCAAAAGTTTACTTCGCATCCGCAAGAGCAATAAAATGGAAACATGATGAAAGTATGCCGGGTAAGCTGGAAAGGCTTTTGAATGAATTTGACTTAAAAAAATATTTTGAGCCTGATGAATGGGTTGCTGTCAAAACACATTGGGGTTCAGAAGGAGCGCACAGAATAGTAAGGCCTGTTTTTTTGAGAAAAGTTGTTGAAGCATTGAAAGGAATTAAAGCAAAGCCTTTTGTAACAGATACTGTAAGAATTAAAGGATTGGATTACCTTGAAGTTGCGAATTATAACGGTATAAATCATTTGTCGGTTGGAGCTCCTGTAGTTCTCGGTGACGGTCTTTACGGTAATGACAGTATAATGGTAAAAGCAGGCGAGATTCTCGGTGAAATAGCTGTTGCGAGCGTTATTCATGATGTTCCTGCCATGGTTGTCTGTTCTCATGTTAAAGGTCATATACAGGCAGGGTATGCAGGAGCAATAAAGAATATAGCAATGGGAGGTGTAAGTTCAAAACACAGACAATGCGGATGGAAATGTGGGAGAGGAGCTATGCATACACTGGGAGAAGGAAAACTCTCATGGGATAAGGAAAAATGTGAACTTTGTTATCAGTGCATGGAGATATGTCCTCTGGATGCAATTAAATTTGAAAACGATGAAATGATATGGGATGAGAAAGAATGCTGGAGATGCGGAAGATGTGAAAGGGTTTGCCAATCTAATGCTCTTTCTCTCCCGAAAGATGATAAACGTTTTATGCGTTCTCTTGCTGAAGCTGGCAGGGCTGTTTTGAGTACTTTTAAACCAAACAAAGTCATATATATTAATTTCCTTACTGAAATTCAGCCTGAATGCGACTGTATGCCAATAGCTGATGTTCCTGTAATTCAGGATATAGGCATATGCATGTCAGATGATATAGTTGCAATAGAACAAGCAAGTATTGATTTGCTTCTCAAAGAAGAACCTTTGCCTAAATCTGCTGCTGAAGACAAGGGAATTAAAAAGGGAGAGGATGTTATTTTTAATCTATCTTTAAAGCCCTATCATATACAGGTTGAAGAGGCTGAAAGGCTTGGACTCGGAAGCAGGGAATATGAATTAATAGTAATTTAATCCAGTTTTCAGATGAATTTTGAGGTTAAAGATTATTTAATATTTTATGCCCTCAAAAATTAAATACTGCTGTCCGTGGGAGTTGGACAGCAGTATTAGGGGAGATAACGAGGCATTTAATTATTTATAACATCACTCAAAAAACTTTGTCAAGATAAAATTAAAAAATTAATTTTATGTTCTGTATTCAGCGTTAATTTTTATATAATCCCCGGTTAAATCGCATGTATAAACATTAGCTAAGGCTTTTCCGTTTTTCAATTTTATTGTGATTTTTATTTCTTTCTTTCTTAATTCTTCTCCAGCTTCTTTATCATTCCCTGAAGCAATTCCGTTTCTAACCACCTGAACATTATTAAAAAATATATCAACCTTATCTTCTCTCATTTTTATTCCAGAATACCCGAGAGCAGCCATTATGCGTCCCCAGTTTGCGTCATTACCGAATATAGCGGTTTTTACAAGATTTGAGTTTGCAATAGCAAGTGCTGCTTTCTTAGCTTCTGCTACAGAAGCTGCTTCTCTAACAGAAACTTCAACAAATTTTGTGGCTCCTTCACCATCATAAGCTATCATCCTTGCCATTTCATCGGTTAACTGAATAAGTGTTTTAGAAAACCTGGCATATTCATTCGAACCATATAAAACCTGAGAATTCTTAGCCATTCCATTAGCCATTGCAAGTACTGTATCATTCGTTGACATATCCCCGTCAATAGTAAGTCTGTTGAAAGATAATTCTACGGATTCCTTAAGGGCTTTACTGAGAGCAATTTTATTAATTGATATGTCAGACAGGATGAAACATAACATTGTTGCCATATCAGGACATATCATTCCAGCGCCCTTACATATACCTGAAATTGTGCAGATGCTTTTTCCTATTTTAATCTTTTTACTAATGATTTTAGGGAAAGTATCTGTGGTCATTATAGCTCTTGCAACATCTTCAAGAGATGCTTTCCCAATGCCCCCAATTAATGATGGTATGGTTTGCCTTATCCTTCCCATAGGCATCGGCACACCTATAACACCTGTTGAAGCCACATAGACAAGCGAGGACTTTATATTTAAGCCTCTGGCGATCAATTCAGTCATTTCTTTTGCATCATCCAGCCCTTTTTTGCCAGTACATGCATTTGCATTGCCGCTGTTGACTATAATTGCCTGCCCTTTCCCTGATATAATTCTTTTCATATCGAGTTTAACAGGGGCTGCTTTTACTTTGTTGGTAGTAAACATTCCTGCCAGAACTGCTTCTTTCCGTGAATATATTAAAGCAATATCTTTTCTCCCGGGCTTTTTTATTGCAGCCTCAGCAGTTGAAAACAAAAAACCTTCAGGAGTATCTTTTTTGCTTTTATAATCTATATGTTCTGGTTTAAGCATTTTTCAGGTTAAGGTATTAAGGGTAAAGTTTTAAGGCCTGTTTCTTCTTCGAATCCCATCATTAAGTTCATATTATGCACAGCCTGGCCTGACGCGCCTTTTACAAGATTATCTATAGCAGTAATAATTATAAGGGTATTGGTTCTTTCATTTAGTTTTAATCCCATTTCGCAGAAATTAGTGCCTCTAACATTTTTTATGTTAGGATATTGTCCATAATTAAGAACCCTTATAAAAGGCTCTTTTGAATAAGTTTTATTGTAGAGGCCTAAAACTTTATCTGAAGTTATTCCCTTGAAAATTTTACAATAGATAGTTGTCAGAATTCCTCTGTCAAGAGGGAGAAGATGTGGAGTAAAATTAACTGTTATATTTTCCCCGGCTAAGTATGATAATTCCTGCTCTATCTCTGGCGTATGCCTGTGAGTACCTACAGCATAAGCCTTAAAACCTTCGTTTACTTCACAGAAAGAAAAAGCAATATCTGATTTTCTTCCTGCGCCGGTTGTGCCTGATTTAGAATCAATCACTATGTAAGATGTATCGATAATCTTAGCCTTAATGGCAGGAAGCAACCCGATAATGGCGCCTGTGGGATAACAACCAGGATTTGCAATTAGAGAAGCTTTCCTTATTTTTTCACGATAAAGTTCAGGCAACCCATAGACAGCTTTTTCCAATGTGTCGGTGAACTTATGAGGAGTTTTATACCACTTTTCATAAATCTTGCTGTCCTTAATGCGATAATCGGCAGAAAGGTCAATAACTTTCTTGCCATTCCTGTAGAAAAAATCAACCGCTTCCTGAGATTCAGCATGGGGAAGTGCAAGAAAAAATAAATCAGCCTTTTTAATTATATCTTCTTTTTTTAAAGGCTCATAAATCAGTTTTGAATATTTGTACAGTCCCGGGAAAAGATCTGTTACAGATTTGCCCGCAGATTTCTCGGAAGAAACACCGGTAATCACAACTTCAGGGTGGTTTGAAAGTATGCGGAGAAGCTCACAGCCAGCATATCCGCTTCCTCCGCAAATAAAAACCTTAAGCATCCCAACCTTTCATGAAATGAAAAAGTCCGAAAATAAATAATGTTTATATATTAAAATTATCTCTTTGAGAACTGGAATCTCTTGCGCGCGCCTTTCTGGCCGTATTTTTTACGTTCCTTCTCTCTGGGATCTCTTGTTAGAAAACCTTCTTTCTTGAGTTTTACGCGGAGGTCGCTGTTCATATCAACAATCGCACGGGCTATGCCATGACGAACAGCACCTGCCTGTCCTGTTAGTCCACCACCAATAACTTTTGCCTTTATATCATACTTACCTGTAAGTCCTGCAAGTTCTATAGGTTGACGGATAACCATCCTGAGAGTCTCTCTGGGGAAATAAGTATCCACTGGTTTATCATTTACAATTATCTGACCTGTTCCGGGAACCATTGTAACTCTTGCTACTGATGTTTTTCTTCTGCCAGTTGCGTTATACTGAATATCTGCCATATGTTACTCCTTTATTCTCCATGCTTTAAATAGTCATTATTTCTGGTTTTTGAGCTTCATGTGGATGCTCCGAACCTTTGTAAACCTTTAACTTTTTCAACATAGCCCTGCCGAGTCTTCCTTTCGGGAGCATTCCCCAGACTGCGTCTTTTACAATCTCTTCAGGGCAGCGTTTTAAACGTTCCCTTGCTGTCTCGGCTTTAAGCCCGCCGGGATAATTTGAATGCCTGTAATATATTTTATTATCAAGCTTTTTGCCTGTAAGTTTAACTTTTTCGGCATTTACAACAACAACGAAATCTCCTGTATCGGCATTTGGAGTAAAAACAGGTTTTTTCTTGCCACGCAGGCAGTCAGCTATTTTAACAGCAAGCCTTCCGAGTACTGCATCTTTGGCATCTACAAGATACCATTTACGTTCTATATCACCTTTTTTAGCAAAAATAGTCCTCATTTCTTCACCTTCCTGTAACTAATATTAAGACTATTAAGATAATAAAATTAGTATATAATTGTCAACTTTACACTCTCGCCTGTCGGCAAACGACTCTGTTAAGATCAACCCCTATTAAATCTGCAGCAGCTTTCCAACGGTCTTTAACAGGAGTTTCGAATATGATTTTATTGTTAGAAGGAGCGACCAGCCAGCTGTCGATCATTAATTCATATTCAAGCTGACCCGGAGACCATCCGGCAAAGCCGAGAGTAAATAAATATTTTGAAGGACCTTTTCCAGTTGCTATGTCTATGAGTATTTCCTTTGATGTTGTGAGGGAAAGGTTTCTGTTTATTTTTATCGATGGGTAATAAATATTTGATGAAGAATAAAGAATATAGCCCTGTTCAGGTTTTACAGGACCGCCATAATATACGGGCAAATCTATAATGCATTCTTTAATATCAAGCCCGCTGCTTAAAGGTATAAAGCTGCTTAATAGAATGCGATTAATAACCAGACCAAAAGCGCCATCATTGGTGTGATCGCAAATTAAAACAACTGTCTTTTCAAAGTTAGGGTCTTTAAGTCCAGGGACAGCAATAAGAAACATTCCCGATAAATTTGTTATATCGACTTTTTTCATCTTAATAATTTAATCAATACATTTTTTTATTGCGAGTCTCGCTATTTTATCACACCTTTCATTTTCATCATGTCCGGCATGTCCTCTAATCCATTTCCATTTTATATTATGAACTCTTGAAAGCTCAAGAAGTTTTTCCCAGAGGTCTCTGTTTTGAACATCTTTCTTCTGGCTGTTTTTCCATTTATTTTTAACCCATGAATGAACCCATTCTGTCATGCCCTTTATAATATAATTTGAATCTGTAAAAACTGTAACATTGCATGGCACCTTTAAAGCTTCAAGACCTTTGATCACCGCTGTAAGTTCCATCCTGTTATTTGTTGTATTTGCCATACAACCTGATAGTTCTTTTTCTTTTTCACCCGATTTTAAGATAATACCATATCCACCAACTCCTGGATTGCCTTTGCAAGCACCATCTGCATATATTTCAACATCAGGTCTTTCTATGTTTTTCATTCAAATAATAACCTATTTTACATTAATGTTGTATTTTTTTCCTGTATGATACAATAAACTTTATTATGAATGTTTCAGTGATAATACCCACATTAAATGCCGATAAAACTATTGGAGAACTTTTAGACAGGCTGCTTTCCCAGACATTGAAACCTTCTGAAATAATCTTAATCGATTCATCCTCTGAAGACAATACTGTTTTTACTGCAAAGAAAAGAAATATAAATGTAATTTCCATTGATAGAAAAAGCTTCAATCATGGAAGAGCAAGAAATATGGCAGCCGAAAAAACAAAATCTGAAATACTGGTGTTTATGACACAGGATGCTTTACCATATGACAGAAATATGCTTTCAAATCTAATAAAACCACTATCAGAAACTAAAATAGCAGCTTCTTACGGAAGACATATTCCATACCCGGATGCTTCTTTAACCGAGATTTTTTCCAGAAATTTCAATTATCCGGAAACGAGTTTTGTTAAAAGCTTTGAAGACTTGAATAATATGGGAATCAAAACTTTTTTCTTCAGTAATAGCTGTTCAGCGATTAGAAGAAAAGAATTCATTGAAGCTGGAAAATTTCCTGAAAATGTCAGAGCCAATGAAGATATGATACTTGCCGCAAATCTCTTGAGAAAAGGTTATAGGATAGCTTATATCCCGGATGCTAAAATTATGCATTCTCATAAATACTCTCTTTTAAGTCTTTTCCGCAGGTATTATAATATTGGTTCATCATTGAAAAAACACAAATGGATTTTGAAGCATACAACATCCGAAGGAGAAGGATTGAGATTTGTCAGACAACAGGTTATATTTATTGCAGGTAAGGGAAAATATTACTATCTGCCTTATATTCTGGCAGAAGTCATAGCAAAATATTCTGGTTATCGCCTTGGCTTATTATTAGGATGAAAGATTTCAACAAATTTATAAAACTTTTCACCCAGTTTTTATGCCTTGCTTCAATAGATATAGCTGCTTTTTACGTTTCACTCTTAATTTCATGGATTCTAAGAGCGGTTGTAATACCTTATTTTTTTGCGGATCTTCCTTTTTTCCACTTTTCATTTCTTTATTTTGTTTCACTATGGTGGGTGCCTGCGGTTTTCATATTCTTTATATTTTACGAAGCACTATACGATAAAAACCTTCCTTTCTGGGATGAAACAAAATACATTGTCCGTGCTGTCTCACTCGCAAGTATAGCATTAATGGCTATCGTAACTCTTGGCAAGATGAGTGATATGGTCTCGCGCATTGTGCTTCTCGGCATATGGATAAATTCATTGTTTATTTTTCCGCTGTTCAGATTATGGGGCAAACATTTTCTACATCGGAGAGGAATATGTGTTGAAAGGGTTCTGATAATAGGAGCTGGCAACGCGGGTAAACTTGTGCTTACAGGGCTGCATAGAGAAAAGCATATGGGATATGATGTTGCGGGATTTCTTGATGATGATGAAAATAAAATAGGGCAGATTATTTATGGGAAAAAAGTCTTTGGTAAAATTTCAGAGTTTCCTGAAATTATTAAGAAATTCGGGATTGAAACTGTGATTATTGCTATCCCTTCATTGCCTGCGGAAAAATTATCTGCTATTACAGCAGAAGTTCAAAATAGTGCTGTAAATACAATGGTTATTCCTGACCTCAAAGGTATAGCTTTGCTTAATACAGATCTTTTCCATCTTTTTACAGAAGAGCTCTTTCTAATGCACATAAGAAATAACTTAAAATCATTAACGAACAGGTTTATAAAGAGACTGTTTGATATAGCAGCAAGCATTCTGCTTTTGCCTGTTCTTTTACCGATGGTGGGCATAATATCTTTATTAATAAAGCTTGGCACACCGGGATATGCTATTTATGCCCATAACAGAATCGGTGAAGGGGGGAGATTATTTAAATGTTACAAATTCAGGACAATGTATTTAGACGCAGAAGAAAAACTTCAGGAATTATTAACCAGGGATGAGGCTATGCGCGCTGAATGGGAAGCTAACTGGAAACTTAAAGATGATCCGCGAGTAACCAGCATTGGAAAATTCCTAAGGAAAACCTCACTTGATGAATTACCACAGATATTTAATGTTTTAAAGGGTGAAATGAGTCTTGTGGGTCCAAGACCATATTTGCCAAGAGAAAAAGATGATATAGCGGATAATATAAGTATGATAACAAGCGCAAAACCGGGAATTACAGGGCTATGGCAGGTCTCGGGAAGAAGCGAAACAGGTTATCGATACAGGATAAAACTTGATACATGGTATGTTATGAACTGGTCTCTCTGGCTTGATATTGTAATTATATTAAAAACAATCAAGGTGGTTATTAAAGCTGAAGGCGCATACTAAAAAAGCAAAAAGCATTAAATAAAATATTAAGGCGCTTCTGAAATAATTTTTGCAATTGCATTTGTTAATTCTTCAATTGAGTAAGGCTTCATAACTACACCTTTAAACCCATGTTCTGCATAGTTAGACATCACAGGGTCATCTGAATATCCACTTGAGACAATTGCCTTTGCCTCAGGGTCAAAATCAAGAATATTTCTTATCGCCTCTTTTCCACCCATACCTCCGGGCACTGTAAGGTCAAGTATCAGAATATCATATGGTTTCCCTGACTCCTTTGCAGCTTTGTAAATCTCAATTGCTTCTGCTCCATCAGAAACTGTATCTACTTCATAACCGACTTTTCTGAGAAGTCTGCACACAAAATCTTTTAAAATATCTTCGTCATCCATTAGTAATATTCTGCCTTTGCCAACCGGACAATATAAGTTTTCTTTTTGATCCATAACAACCATTTTTGGTTCACTGGCAGGAAGATAAACAGTAAAGGTAGAGCCTTTCCCTTGTTCTGACTCAACCTTTATATATCCCTTATGTCTCTGAATAATATGGTAGGCAATAGTAAGTCCGAGGCCGCTTCCTTTTTTTCTTGTTGTAAAGTATGGATCAAATATTCTGGTTAGATTTTCAGGAGATATACCGTCGCCCTCATCATATATATTGATTTTTACATATTTCCCTTCATTGAGCGGGAGTTTTTCATCCTGTGGAATCGTAACATTTTCAGCAGAAATTTTTACAGTTCCGCCATCAGGCATGGATTGCATAGCATTTATTATAAGATTATTGAATACCTGATTAATCTGTCCTTCATCTGCTTCAATATATAATGACTCATCTTTTATCATAAATCCGCATCTAACCCTGGAGCCGCTGAGTACGAGCCTTGCAGAATCTCTGAGGAGTTTAGAAACATTAAATGTTTTCTTTACAGGCTCGCCTCCTTTCGAAAAGGTCATTAGCATCTGGGTTAATGCTCTGGCTCTATGAGACGCTTCCTCTGCCATAATAAGTGGCTGATAAATATCGCTATCAGGTTCTGTGAATAGTTTTATATAACTGATATTTCCAAGTATAGCAGTAAGAATATTGTTGAAATCATGGGCAATACCACCAGCGAGTATCCCGATAGATTCAAGTTTTTGCATCTTAAGACGCTCTTCTTCCATCTTCTTTCTTTCGGTAATATCAACATAGACCTGTGCTACAAGCCATTCACTATTATTTTCCTGAAATGGAATAGAGGTAACCTGAACTGATCTGTTGCCTTCTTTCTTTAAAACCTTCTCTGTTACTACAGTTGATTTTGTCTCGAAAGCTTTCTTAAGTCCGCAATCAGGACATATTTCATTTGAGTTCATAAAATATTCATAGCATTTTTTCCCGTTATAATCCCCGTATATTTTTTGCCACTCAGGATCAATATATCTAATAATATACCCTGAATCAATAATATCAAGCCCTGTTTTTGTTGCTCCGAGAACGAATTCGATCTTCTTTTTAAGCGATTTTATTTCCTCCTCGGAATGCTTCTGTTCAGTGATATCCTGTCCGATTGATTGAATTTCGAGAATATCCCCGTTATTATCAAATAAAGCTCTATCACGCCACCTTTGCCATCTAATAAGTCCATCAGGGCTGAAAACCTCGTGCTCCATAGTTACTATCGGATTATCTTTATTTAATGACCTTATGCTATTCTTTATGACTTCATGAAAATCAGAAGGTATTAAATTAAGGAAACTCGTTCCCACAAGTTTTTCCGGAGCAGTATTAAAATATTTCGCATATGCTTCATTTACAAAAGTAATCGTAGTATCAGGCTTATAACGACATATAAAATCAGGAATGTCATCGACAATTCTTTTATATCTTTCTTTAGTTTTATGAAGTTCATCTTCAATCTGTTTGCGTAATGTAATATCTTTGAAATCTTCGACAATCCCGATAATTTCGCCTTTGTTATTATGTAAAGGAGTTGCTGTTATGATACAGGTAAATTTTTTATTGCCACGTCCAATTTTATCGGCTTCATACTCTATCCGCTCTTCTCCTTTTAATATTCTGTTTATCGGACAATTAGCTGTATGACATTGAGGTCCGGGAAATATCTCATAACATTTTTTCCCTGTAATATCGTCCTCTTTTGCTCCGACAATTGATAAAAAAGTTTTATTAACTTTTATTGTATTGAATTCCCTGTCTATTACTCTCATCCCATCAGCAGAAGTTTGAAATATCTGGTTAAGTTCTTCAAATGCATATATTAAAGCATCTTCTGCCTTTTTTCTTTCATTGATGTGCAATCTCATCGGTCTGAACAAGGAATAATAGAGAACAATTGTTCCTGTTGATGTCAATAAAACAGCATCCAGAAGTAACTCTCCAGCAACAGATAATCGCAAATTAAGAAAATAGATTAAATACATTACTATGACTTCAAGAGTGAAAAATGAAACAGCAGTTAACAAAAGTAACTGAAAAGGCTTATTGAGAAGTGTTGGTTCTTTTTTAATAGTCATTTATAAAATTATAAAAAAAATCTTAATTTTATTATCTTCAAATGCTTTATAATTCCCCTTGGAGAATTCCTTACTGCCTGCTCTATACAGCATTTTTAAATATTTTTTATTTATAATGTTATCATATCAATAATTTATCTATCAATATATCCTGAACTGAAAAACAATTGAAATAATGTAGATGTTGAAAAAATTTTTATTTTATAACAACCCACTTTAATCCCTTTAACAAAGGGGAACCTGGCGAAGAGCAAAGAGCTAAGAGCCATGAGCAAAGAACAAAGAGCCAATTTCAGCCTCTGTTAAAGGGGTCAGGGGTTGTATACTGGCAATAACTCAATTTATGTAAAAAATAAACTACCTTAGTATAAAAACATGGCTTTATTTTATATTTTAATGTAGTTACCTGTTTTATCTCTAAGGCTTATGCTCCGACTTCAGCCTCAGTATAAATAGACCCGTGATTTTGTTTCATAAATTGAGTTATCGCCATTTCATTATGTTATTAGTTGTTTACTATAAGCTCTTCGCTCTTCGCTCCTTGCCTTTGTTTTTGCGCCATGCTTCGTGCGGTTTTAATTAAACGCTATAACGCAATGAACGCAATGAACGCTATAAACGCAATAAACGCTATTTGCCTTCAGCCTTTTTTTGCTCTTTGCCTTTGTTGTTGCGCCGTGCTCCGTGCAGTTTTAATTAAACGCTATAACGCAATGAACGCAATAAACGCTATAAACGCAATGAACGCTATAACGCAATGAACGCTATAACGCAATGAACGCAATAAACGCTATAAACGCAATGAACGCTATAACGCAATGAACGCTATAACGCAATGAACGCTATAACGCAATAAACGCTATTCGTTAAATAATGAAAAAGAATATAGAGGTCATATACTTTAATATAAGGCAATGTGTTAAAATAAATTGTTTATGCTTTATGATATTCATGAAGAATGTGGAGTCTTCGGGATATTCGGACATCCTGAGGCTGCAAATTTAACATATCTTGGTCTTTATGCGCTTCAGCACAGGGGTCAGGAAGGAGCTGGCATATGTTCGTCTGACGGACGTCAGCTGTATCTCGAAAAATCAATGGGTCTTGTTGCTGATGTTTTCAACGAAAAAAGGCTCAGAAGATTGCCAGGATATATTGCAATAGGTCATAACAGATATTCAACAGCTGGAAGCAGTGTTCTTAAGAATGTCCAGCCAATTCTTGCCAATTTTGCGCTTGGTTCTCTTGCCATCGCGCATAATGGCAATCTAATTACAGCCACTGAATTAAGGTCTCAACTTGAAGCAGAAGGAGCAATTTTTCAATCATCATCAGATAGTGAAGTGATTGTTCATCTTATTGCTCATTCAAAGGGGTCTGATATTTACGAAAGAATAGCACATGCAATAACACAGATAAGCGGTTCTTTTAGTCTTCTTATACTGAGAGAAAAGGAAATGATAGCTGCCCGTGATCCTTTTGGCGTAAGACCTTTAAGTCTCGGTATGAAAGATGGAGCTTATGTTATAGCTTCTGAAACCTGCGCATTCGACCTTATAGGAGCTACATACATACGGGACATAGAGCCTGGTGAAATATTGATTATCAACGAACATGGGCTCGAATCACTTAAAATTTTCCATAATCAGAGAAAAGCTTTTTGCGTATTTGAGTTTATTTATTTTGCAAGACCAGACAGCAATATTTTCGGCGGTATAAATGTAAATGAAATGAGAAAAGAATTTGGAAGACAGCTTGCCAGAGAATCTAAAATAGAAGCTGACCTTGTAATACCCGTGCCAGATTCAGGAGTGCCTGCTGCTATTGGTTTTTCTGAGGAATCAAAAATACCTTTTGACTTTGGATTAATAAGAAATCATTATGTTGGCAGAACATTCATAGAACCAAAACACAGTATCAGACATTTTGGGGTAAAAATAAAACTTAATCCTGTAAGAAAACTGCTTGAAGGCAAAAGATTGATTGTTATTGATGATTCAATAGTCAGAGGAACTACAAGCAAAAAAATTGTAAAGATGCTCAGGGAAGGTGGTGGAGCTAAGGAAATCCATCTTAAGATAAGCTCACCACCAACAATCGGGCCATGTTTTTATGGTATTGACACCCCTACAAGAAGAGAATTGATTGCTTCAACTCACCTTCTCGATGAAATCAAAAAATATGTAACAGCTGACACACTATCATATCTCAGTCTCGAAGGACTCAAGAAGATTGTTCCTGAGTCAAAAAATTATTGTACAGCATGTTTTGATTGTAATTATCCGATAAACTTCCCCGGAGAGCATCTCAAACAAATGGAATTTCTTTTCAGATAAAACTACCTTGTTAGACGCTATTAAGAATATATTTAAAATCAATCTCGGTGTGAAAAAAACCGAGCGGGTACTTGTATTTACAGACAGAATTAATAAAACTGATACTTATGATGAATCAGACATTGACCGAAGAGAAAAACTGAGATGTCTTGCAATCTTTACCGCTGAAACAGGAAAAACTTTCTGCAAACAGGTTCTTTTTCATGAATATCCTGAGTTGCCAGGCCACGGCTCAGAGCCGCCAGAGGAAATTTGGGAACTTGCTTTTGGTAAAAAAACAGTTGATTTACTCGAAAAAAAGCATCTTTTACAGCCAATTTTAAATAAAAAAGCTGACAGCAATATTTTAAGACAGGCTGAAGAAATTATTTTTAAAAACAGAAAAGATGCTGTTAATTGTATAATAGCCCTTTCAAATTATTCAACAAGCCACACAAGATTCAGAGATTTTATTACAGGAATTTGTGGTTGCAGATATGCAAGCATGCCATTATTTGAAGTATCGATGCTCGAAGGAGCTATGAATGTTGATTGGAAAGCTCTTGAAATTAGAACACTGAAATTGGCTAAAATTGTCAATCAGGCAGAAAATGTCGAAATAAGAACTTCTAATGGTACAAATTTATTTCTGTCAAAAAAAGGCAGGAAAGCTCTGGCAGATACAGGAATACTTACTAAAAAAGGGGCTTTTAGTAACCTTCCTGCTGGTGAGGTCTTTCTTGCTCCTGTTGAAGGCAGTTCATATGGAGAACTTATAATAGAATGGGCGCCGACAAGACAACTAAAATCGCCTATTAAATTAAAAATCGAAAAAGGGAATGTTGTTCAAATATCAGGGAAAGATGAGTATGTTAAATATCTCGAAAAAAAGTTTGAAGAAAATTCCTTAAACAGAAATATCGCAGAACTCGGCATCGGAACAAATAATTCGGCAAAAAGACCTGATAACATTCTCGAATCAGAAAAAATACTTGGAACAATACATATAGCTCTTGGCGATAATAGTTCTTTTGGAGGGGAAATCAGCACCCCTTTTCATCAGGATTTTGTTTTTTTTAAACCTTCGGTTAAACTCATTTATAAAGATGGAAGCAAAAAACAAATCTTAAAAAATGGCGAACTTTTAATTTAATCAAAGAGAAAAAGAATGCGGCATATAATTCTTGGTACAGCAGGACATATTGATCATGGCAAAAGTTCATTGGTTAAAGCACTTACAGGAATAGACCCTGACAGACTCAAGGAAGAAAAAGAAAGAGGAATAACCATTGATCTCGGGTTTGCAGACATTGTCTATCCTGATGGTCTTACAGTTGGAATTGTAGATGTTCCAGGACATGAAAGGCTTATAAAAAATATGCTTGCAGGCGCAGGCGGAATAGACCTTGTCATGCTTGTTATTGCTGCGGATGAAGGAATAATGCCCCAGAGCAAAGAGCATTTGCAAATTTGTAATTTGCTCAAGATAAAATCAGGCTTGATTGCAGTTACAAAAGCAGACCTTGTGGAACAGGATTGGCTCGAATTGGTTAAAGAGGATGTAAAAGAATTTGTAAGGGGCACTTTTCTTGAAGGCGCTGAAATTATACCTGTTTCCTCAAAAAGTATGTTTAATATCGAATTGCTTAAAGAAAGAATTAAAGATATTGCATTGAAGGTGGAGCCGAAACCTATTAAGGGATTATTTAGATTACCAATAGACAGGGTCTTTACATTAAAAGGCTTTGGAACAGTTGTCACAGGAACTGCTATTCTCGGTAGCATCTCGGTTGATAATGATATTGAGATACTCCCGAGTAACATTAAAAGCAAAGTGCGGGGATTACATAGTCACGGGAAATCCATCCATTCTGCATATGCAGGACAGAGAGTGGCAATAAATCTGCAGAGTGTTGATAAGGACTCTATTCAAAGGGGAGATGTGGTAGTTATTCCAGGCAAACTTATGCCAACAGGTAAAATAGATGCAAAAATAGAACTTCTTTCCGATGCGCCTGTTTTGAAAACACGCAGCCTTGTACATTTTCATCTCGGCACTTCGGAAACAACAGCGCGTGTAATTCTTTTCGGACAGAGTGAATTAAAACCAGGTGAAAATTGTTACGGCCAGTTCAGGCTTTCTTCTCCTGTAGTTGCTATGTCAGGCGACAGATACATAATAAGAAGATTTTCACCACTCGAAACAATAGGAGGCGGTGAAGTACTTGACCCATTATCCTTTAGAAGAAGTTTCAGAGAAAGTGTTGAAGACCTTAGAATTTTTGAGATTGGAAGTCTTTCTGATAAGATAGCTGCAAAAATAAAAAGAGCAGGCGCTTTTGGCATCAAAACTTCAATAATAGAAGGATGGATAAAAGAAGAAATACCTTCTATCAAAGAAGCTATAAAATATTTAAAAGAAAAAAACACTGTTTTACAATTTGAAGATATACTAATTCACAGAACAATTTTCGATTCTTTTAAAAACAATGCGATTCAGCAACTAAGTGAATTTCACAAAGCAAATCCTTTAAAACCGGGAATGTCAAAAGAAGAACTGAGAATAAAATTAAATATAGAACCCCGTCTTTTTGGAAATTTAATCAGCACACTAAACGAAATCGTTATAGAAAAGGAATTCGTTCGTCTTAACAGTTTTAAGGTAGCCTTGTCCGACAAAGATGAATCTACCCAGTTGAAAATTATTCAACTGCTCGAAAAAAGCGAATTTCAGCCACCATCAAAGGATGAAATTTCACAGACACTTAAAATAGACCCAAAAAAACTTCAGGATATATTAAAGCTTATGTCAAACGAAGGCAAACTAATTAGAATTAGCGATACAATATATATAACATCAGATGTTTATGAAAAGATAATTAAGAAAATGAAAGACTTTTTCAGTAAAAAACCTGAAATGACAGTTGCTGAATTCAGAGATATACTGAATACAACAAGAAAATATGCGCTTCCATTTCTTGAATACCTTGATTCACATAATGTTACATTGAGAGTCGGGGATATTAGAAAACTACTTTCGAGATAAACAACCGAAATTCTATGGAAAGCTAAAGTAATAAGAAGTAAACCCAAAAATGTACTATAATAATCTCTATGAAATCAGAATTTGTGAATTTCGGGAATGTCAATAATATTGGTGACGCAATTCTTCTTGAAAATATTAAGAACGTCTTCAGAAAAATCTCCTCCGCTGCTATCAGGTCTGGAAGAAACCCTTTTGATGTTAAATTAATAGCAGCTACAAAAACAGTCCCGCCAGAAAGAATTAAAGCAGCGGTTGAACTCGGGTTGAGAGCTATTGGTGAAAACAGGGTTCAGGAAGCAAAGGGAAAGATAGCTTATTGTAAAGCCAATTGCGCTGATTGTAATATTGAGTGGCATATGATTGGACATCTCCAAAAAAATAAGGTGAAAACAGCTGTTGAATTATTTGATCTTATACATTCACTCGATTCAATTGAGCTTGCTGCTTTACTTAATAAATACGCTGAAAAGGCAGGCAAGATACAAAAAGTGCTTATCGAAGTAAAATTATCTGAAGAAGCAACAAAATATGGGGTTAAAAAAGAAGATCTTTTTCATCTGATTGAATCAGTGTATGGAATGTCCAATCTGAAACTCGAAGGTCTGATGACAATTCCACCTTATTTCGAAAATCCTCAAATGAGTCAACCATATTACAGACATTTAAGATATTTGCGGGATGAAGTTGAAAAAAAAGGATTTAAATTGCCAGAGCTTTCAATGGGTATGACAAATGATTATGAAATTGCTATTCTCGAAGGCGCAACAATGGTCAGGATAGGAACCGGAATTTTCGGGCAGAGAAAATAATAATTAATTTAATAGAGTAAAAAGGTCATTTTGATTTAAAATATTGTATTTTAAAAGTACTGGAGGTTATATGATTGGTTTTATAGGCGGCGGCAATATGGCTGAGGCAATGATAAAGGGAATGATACAAAATAATATGAAAGATATAATAGTATCTGAACCGAGAGCTGAAAGGCGTGTTTATCTTGAAAAAAACTATAATGTTATATCAACAAATGATAATATTTCTTTGGTAAATAAATGCAATATTATTATAATTGCGGTCAAGCCGCAAAATATGGATGAAGTTACATCAGAGATAGCAGAATATATAACTCCTGAAAAATTTATAATCTCAATAGCAGCAGGCATAACTCTTTCATATCTTACATCAAAACTTAAAACTTCAAAAATAATCAGAGTAATGCCAAATACCCCAGCGCTTGTTCAGGAAGGGATGTCTGTACTTTCTTTGTGTGAATGTTTTCCTGATAATGAAATGACTTTTATTCGTGGTATCTTTATGTCAATAGGAAAAGTAATGGTGCTGCCTGAAAAGTATATGGATGCTGTCACAGCTCTCTCCGGAAGCGGTCCTGGTTTTTTAGCTTTTATTATTGAAAAAATGATAGAAGCAGGTGTAAAAGCAGGACTTAGCAGGGATGCGGCAACAGAGCTTGCGATTCAAACCTTTATCGGAACGGCAAAACTACTTGAAACAGGAATGCCTCCTTCAAAGTTAAGGGAAATGGTAACATCACCTGGTGGGACAACTGCTGCCGGGCTGAAGGTATTTGAAGAAAAAGGTCTTCAGAATTTAATTGACTCAGTTATTCTTGCCGCGGTAGAAAGATCCAGAGAATTAGGGAGAAAAGAATAATGTTTGTTTTTGGTAATTTTTTATTTGCTGCTGCAAAAATAATTGATGTTATTTTAACAATTTACATGTGGATTATAATCATACGCGCGTTATTAAGCTGGGTAAATCCTGACCCTTATAATCCAATTGTTAGGTTTCTAAATTCAGTAACAGACCCTGTTCTCTGGCCAATAAGAAAAGCCATCGGATACAGACTCGGACCTGTGGATATTTCTCCAATGATTGTAATACTCGCAATTTTGTTTTTGAAGTATTTTATAGTTCAGTCATTAATTGATTTTGCCTACAAATTGAAAGGAGGCATTGCCTTATGAGAATTACGCCGCTTGACATTCAGCAAAAACAGTTTCCAATGAAAATAAGGGGATTTGATGTCGAAGAAGTGTATGCTTTTTTAGAAATAATAAGAGAAGAAATGGAAGATTTACTAAGAGAGAATGCTTCTCTGAAAGAAAATATTCAAAGGCTTGAAAATCAATTGAAAGATTACAGGGATATGGAGACCACTCTTCGAGAAACACTCATGACCGCTCAGCAGATGGTGGATGAATACAAAACAAATTCCCGCAAAGAAGCTGAATTGATAATAAAAGAAGCTGAATTAAAGGCAGATTCTATTCTCAAAGAGGCACAGGAGAAAGTTATAAAGATACATGAGGATATAGTTGACTTAAAAGGCATAAGACGTCATTTCAGGGAAGAGATTAAAAGACTTGTTGAAAGCCATCTGAAAATGCTTGAGTTCGACAGAGAGCGTGAAGAAGAAACACAACAAACCGCTGAAGAAGGCGGTGAATCACAGTAATGAAATATAGTGCCCTGAAGGGTATTCACGACATTTTTCCGCCTGACAGCTTTATCTGGCAACATGTTGAAAATACCGCAAAGGAAATTTTCTCATCATATGGGTTTCACGAATTAAGGCCGCCTATTATTGAATCTACTGAAGTTTTTGTAAGAAGCATTGGCGAATCGAGTGATATTGTTGAAAAAGAGATGTACACTTTCAATGACAAGGCTGGAAGACGAATTACATTGAGACCCGAGGGAACCGCTTCTGTGGTAAGATGTTATGTTGAAAATCATTTATACAATCTTCCTTCACCCCAGAAATTCTTTTATTCAGGTCCAATGTTTAGATACGAAAGACCACAGGCAGGACGTTTCAGACAATTTTATCAAATTGGAGCAGAAGCATTTGGAGTTTTTGATTCAATAATTGATGCTGAAATTCTTTCTCTATTGAAACTTTTTTTTGAAAGGATTGGACTTAAGGAGTTAAATTTCCAGATAAATTCTATAGGCTGTGATGTTTGCAGACCTGATTACCGCAAAGCATTAATTGATTTTTTCTCATCAAAGCTTGAAGCATTATGTCCTGATTGCAGGAGAAGATACGAAATAAACCCTTTGCGTATTCTTGACTGTAAAGTTCCTGATTGCATAAAGCTGAAAGAAGGTGCCCCTGTTGTCATAAAATATTTATGCAAAGAATGCATTGAACATTTCGATAGCTTTCAGGCCTATCTTAATTTGCTTAATATACCTTTTAATATAAATCCAAATATGGTAAGAGGTCTTGATTATTATACCCGAACAACGTTTGAAGTAACATGTGAACATTTAGGTGCGCAAAATGCAGTAGCTGCTGGCGGAAGATATGATAAACTTGTTGAAGAATTCGGGGGTCCTAAAACACCTGCTATAGGATTTGCAGCGGGGATGGAAAGAATAATATCACTTCTGAAGAATTCAGATTCAATTAAAATACCTGCACCCAGAATTTTTATTGCATCTCTTGACTTTGAATCTGGCAAAAAAGCTTTGTCTATTGCTAATAATTTAAGAGAAAAAGGTTTATGGATAGAACTGGGGTATCCCGGAAATTCTCTTAAAAGTCAGATGCGCAGGGCGGACAGAGTTTCAGCAGAATATGTTTTCATTATCGGAGAAGATGAAATAAAATTAGGGAAATTGAAATGGAAGAAACTTTCTGACAAAAGTCAGGGAGAGATTTCCTTTTCAGAAATAGATAGTTTAATCTCTAACAATTAACCCACTACATCAAGTTTTCTTAACCTGAATCCAACACCGAGATTATCCGCTATTTTTCTGCACTTTTCAATATCAACACCTTCTGCTGTGACAACAGTTACAGAAACATCGGGTATAATTTTTTTTGCTTCTTTAATAAAATTCAAAACTTCATTGTAAGCATTTTTATAGGCAGGTTTGCATATTCTGTTATATGTTTCCTCATTATGTGCATTAAGACTGATTGATAAACTATCAACCAAACCTTTTAGTTCGGGTAAAATATTTCTTTTATGGATTATATTCCCATGACCATTTGTATTTATTCTAACCATGCCTCTATGCTGCTTTATCCATGAAGACAGACTCTTGATTAAATCGAGCCTTATGGTAGGTTCGCCATAGCCGCAGAAAACAATTTCTTTATAATTACGAGGATTGCCTATAGCTGCCTTGAGTTCCTCTTCTGATGGCTCATACGCGAGCCTGAGATTATGCCCTTTAACATAATCGGATATAAAACGAATACAGAACGAGCATCGGTTTGTACACCTGTTTGTAATATTTAAATAAAGACTGTCCCTTATTTTATAAGCAATCTCTGCCTTAGAAGATATTTCTCCTATATTAAATAGTCTTTTTGCATTAAGCGTAGTAATACGTGCGACATCTTCAATATGCAAATCTCTTAATTCGGCAATTTTTTTTGCTGTTTGCAGAATGAATGCAGGTTCATTTCTTCTTCCCCTGTAAGGTTCTGGTGTAAGATAAGGAGCGTCTGTTTCGATAAGTAAAAAATCATCAGGGATTATTCTTGCAACTTCATGAAGTTTTTTCGCATTTTTAAAAGTTACCGGTCCTGCTATCGAAATATGAAAACCCATTGCCATTGCTTTTTCAGCCATATCTATGTCACCTGAAAAACAATGGAGAACTCCGTTTGTAACCCCGGATTCTTTCATAATTGATAAAGTATCGGATTTTGCTTCACGGCTGTGTATAACAACCGGCAGATTAATTTCTTTAGCGAGAAGAAGTTGTTTGAGAAAAACTTTACGTTGAATATCACGGGGTGAATTATCATAATGATAATCCAGACCTATTTCACCTATAGCAACAACTTTGTTTTTTCGATTCTCTGGAGATAAATTATGTATCTTATGCCTTATTGCCATGTCTTTTATTTGATTATATATCTCTTCATTAAAATCTTTTGCATCATGCGGATGTATTCCAACAGAACAATAAATAAAATCATATTTCTGTGAGATTTCAAGTGCTCCTTTATTACCTTTCATATCAGACCCGATAGTTATTATTGCTTCAATTCCAGCTTCGATAGCTCGCTGAATAACAATTTCTCTATCTGGATTAAATTCATCCATCTCAAGATGACAATGTGTGTCTATAAATTTTTGATTTAAAGTAAAATCATTATTCATTTCTATTTAATGTTGTGCAGAATAATTAGAAAACATCTGTTGCAACAGGCAAGTTATAACTCAAGAAAATTAAGCGCCGAACTTTTTTAACCTGCCAGCATTAGCAAGAGCAAGAGGCATTAGATTCATAGTTGGGAATATGCCCAGTTCGCCTTTTAAGCATTCTCTTTCTGTAAATGCCTTACATGTTTGACCAAGCACATAAGGAGAATTCAAAATTACAGGAACAGGGTGCCAGCTATGGCTTTTCATTAAAGCAGGAGTAGAATGATCTCCTGTAATTATAAGAACATCTGGGTTAAGCTCAAAAATTCGAGGCATGAATGTATCAAACTCACTTATCTTATCTGCCTTTGCTTTGAAATTTCCGTCTTCACCATATGAATCCACTTTCTTTATATGCATGAAAAAGAAGTCATGATTATTGTAATTATCTTCTAAAAATTCAATCTCTTCTTTAATATCACCTGATAAGGAAGGTGCTTTCATCCCTATAAGTCTTGCAAGGCCTCTGTACATTGGATAAACAGCGATGCAAAGCGGATTCAAACCATATACATCCGCAAAAGCAGGGATATCAGGAACCTGTGAGAATCCTCTGAACAATACATAATTCGCTTTCGGTTCATTTTTTATAACATTTAATATCTCATTAATAAGTTTTTTTGTTATTTCAGCCACAATCTCTGCCTGTGAAGTCCCGGGTATTACTTCAATTGGAGCTTTCCCTTCTTTCTGCGGGTCTGTATCTTTTATAGAATCTGCTCCTTTTGGCAATGGTTCAGGAAATCTGAGGACAACTGCAAAACGATGTTCCATCCCTGGCTCGAATATGATTTCGACATTATCTATTTTTCTTATTTTTTCCTGCAGCCTCCGGGTAATTTTTCTACTTTCCTCTGTTGCCGGTCTCCCTGCTCTTCTGTCTTTGATAATGCCATTTTCAATAGTTGCATAATTAACCCTTATCGCTATATCTGTTTTTCTTAGTTCTACACCGAGTCCCAGAGCTTCAAGCACACCTCTGCCGATCTGCCATTCTAAAGGATCATATCCAAATAGCCCGAGATGCCCCGGACCGCTTCCCGGTGTTATGCCATAACCTACTGGCATATGAAGTCCGCAAGCTGAGGCTGCTGCAAGATTGTCAAGATTAGGCTTGTTAGCTGCTTCAAGCTCTGTTTTCTCATTTACTGGTAATCCACCAACTCCATCAAGTACTATCATAAGTATCTTGGAATTGTTTTTCTGGACAAGATCTTTTATGATTTTCTGCATTATAACTCCCTTAAGGACATTTATTATTAAACTTTAAATTTTGCCATAGCTTCTCTAAGGTATTGTGCGGTGCTTGAAAGCTGGGCAGCTGATGCTGCAAGCTCCTCTACAGCAGCAGTCTGTTCTTCTGATGAGGCTGAAGCTTCTGCTGCTGAAGTAGCGGTATCAGCAGCAGATGATGCAATTTTTTCTATATCCTTGACAATGCTATCAACTTTTGCAGCGATACCGGTGAATTTTTCAGTTACCTCTGATATAAGGGCTATCCCTGTAGCCATTTCTTTTTGCCCTTCCTGCGCAGATGTTACAGCTTCTTCGGTTTCATTCTGCGCCTCTTTAATTATTTTAGAAATTTCCTTTGCTGAATTTGCAGAGCTTTCTGCAAGCTTTCTGACTTCATCAGCAACGACCGCAAACCCATGACCTGATTCACCAGCTCTTGCTGCTTCAATTGCAGCATTTAAAGCAAGAAGATTTGTCTGAAATGCTATTTTTGTCATTACATTAACTATTTTCCCAATCTCCTGTGAGCGGGAAGCAAGACCCTGCATGGCAGTTACTGACCTTTGAGAAGATGCTTGCAATAATTTGGTTTTTTCAGCAAGACTAAGCATCAACTCTTCGCCTTTGCGTGTTGCTTCGTTTGCAATCTGCGCTGCTTCTGCAACATCCTGTGAACTTTCAGCAACATTTGATGCTGCAGAAGACATCATTGATATTGCTGTGGCTAACTCTGATAAAGCTTTTGTGGATTGTTTCGAGACCTGAGCAAGAGCATTGGCTGAGTTTGCAAGAAAATCAGCCTGCTCATGAATTTTTAATGTCATATCTTTAAGTGATTTAATCATTGTGTTTGTCGCTTTTCCGAGTTGATTAAGCAGATCATCTCCAGTGTCTTCATTTGCTCTTACAGTCAGGTCTCCAGATGAAACCTGCTGAAGTATGAAGAAATAATCTGTTAGCCCCATTGCAAGATTCATTGAATATGAATGAAGTTCATCGGAAGTTTTTCTCAAATGTTCAAGCATATGTTCAAACCCTATCCCGAGGCGGTCTTTGTCAGAGCGAATATGCACCTGAACTTTCAAGTTACCTTTCTGGACTTCTTCTATGCATTCAGCGAGTTTCTTATACTCTGCAATCATATTATTTGTAACTTTACCAAGCTGATTGAGAAGATCATCTCCTGTTTCTTCGTTTGCCTGAATATCTAAGTTGCCTATTGAAAGTTCAGATATTACTGTAAAATAATCGCTCATCCCGAGTGCGAGATTCATTGTATTTGTATGAAGTTCATCAACGCTTTGCTTGAGATTCTGAACCATTTTTGAAATAGCTTTGCCCAGTACATCATTTTCAGATCGGATCGGCACTACTGTATCAAGTTCTCCTTCAGATATTTTCTCGGATGCTTTTGCCAGCTCATTTAAAGAGATAGCCATTTTTATAAATGAACTTTCTAATTGCACAATTTCATCACCATTTTCTGAATCTTCATCTTTCTGCCATATTTCAGGAATCTGTCCATCGGCTATCTTATTTGCTGTTTCAGTAACTCTTTTTAAGGGTTTAACCATTGCTTTTATGAGTGCAATTGCGAGAATAATTACCGAGATGAGAGAAAGAGTCATAATGCTTTTTGAAACAATAGCCTGCCTTTTAACAGTTTTTTCAGAATCAGATTTATATTTACTGTAAAGATCTCCTATGCCTTTCATGAAAGGTTCATAAACGTTCATGAGTTCGGGCAGGATAATTCTTCGTACATATAATGAGAGTCTTTCAGCTTCTCCATAATTTCCCTGCTGAATTGCTTTAACAATCAATGCTCCTGATTGATGGAATTTTTTATGAGGTTCCTCCAGCGCATTAAATAAGGGTTTCAGTTCCTGATAAGGCACTTGATATGAATAATACCATTTACCGAATGCACATTCTTTCGGGTCGAGTTCGCCTTCGAATTTAGTTTTCTTTCTTACAGCTTCTCTCATCGAGTCAACCCATTTATAATGAGCAACCTGCATTTCTCTGAGTTTCTCTTTTAGTTCAATAAGGTTGTTCTTTTTTGCTTCAACCTCCTGTAGATTTGTAACCCCCTTCTGCCATAATATGCCGAGAATGAAAACAACAATAAATAGAAACCCGAAACTAAAGGATATTTTTTTGCCTATGGTAAGTTTCTTAAACATAGTATTTAATTTATAAATGGTTGATTAAAATTGAATCTGGCAACGTTTTTTGCCACCGCCTTCATCCCTTACCCATAGCAATGTCTTTTTTGTTCTCTCACACCATTGCTTCACATCTTTCTCGAAAGTAGGGCAATCTGCAAAAACTTCAAGTAAATCGCCCGGTTTAAGTTCAGCTGATTTTGCAGCGATTTTTAAAATAGGTTGCGGACATCTTAGCCCGTTACAATCCAATGTTACTGTTGCCATATAAAATACCCCCTCTCCAAAATTTTTTTAAAGTACGGCTATTGTTTTATTTTTTAGTTATTAAATAATAAATCCATTATATTACAATTGTCTTATTATATCACCATTTTTATTATATATATTAATTTTGAGTCTATTATCATTTTCTAACAAATGAGTTGCACATGCAAAGCATGGATCATATGCCCGGAAAGCCATTTCCACCATATTAAGTAATCCATCGGATATTTCTCCGTTTTTTATGAGTTTTTTTGCTGCTTTTTCGATTGACATACATATTGCAGCAGCGTTATTTACAGTTGCAACAATTAGATTTACTTCTGTTATTATTCCTTTTGTATCAGTTTTATAATGATGTATCAAAGTGCCTCTCGGAGCTTCAACCACACCAATGCCTTCTTCTGGAACAGAAACCGGAATATTTCTTATATTTGTGTCTGTTACTTCCTTATCTCTTGAAAGTTCAAGCATTCTTTCTGCAGCATATAAAGCTTCAATAAGCCGTGCCCAGTGGAATGCAAGTGTATTATGTAGTGGTTTCCCTCCAAGAGTAGAATACATTTTTTCATATTCAGCCTGAGCAAGAGGAGTTGCCATTCCATCTGCAACATTCAGTCTTGCTAAAGGAGCAACTCTATAAACACCGCTATCTGTTCCGTCAATAAAACCTTTCCAGCCAATGTTTTTAAGATATGTAAATTTGATATAGCTCCATGGTTCAACACGTTCTGCTATATGTTCGAGATAATCTTCAGGCTTAAACCTTGCAAATTCATTTCCGTCAGGGGTTACCACCCTTATATCTCCGTCATAAAAATTAACCTTATTATTCTTATCAACAAGACCCATATAATAGGTGTTGTGTTTATATACATCGCCGGTTATAACATCAACATAATCTTTGTTTTTCAAGACAATATCATCGAAAACTTTCAAAGAAAATTTTGCGAATTCAACACCATTTTCAGCTACATGTTCTATCTTTAATCTTTCTTCTTCATTTAAAGGTCTCGAGACTCCTCCTGGAAGTCCGCAAACTGGATGAATTACTCTTCCGCCAATAAGGGTAATAACATCCCTGCATTCTTTCCTAAGGTTTATAACTTTTTTTGCTATATCAACACCTACTTTTGATATCACTCCGAGAATATTTCTCTCCGCAGGGTTCGCAGTTGGTCCGACTACAAAATCAGGACCGCCAAGAAAATAGAAATGAAGAGTATGATCTTCGAGCATAAAAGTTGAATACATAAGTTCACGTATTTTTTTGGCTGATGAAGTTGGTTGAGTTTTGTAGAGAGAATCGAGCGCCTTAGCAGAGCAAATATGATGTGCTGTAGGACATACTCCGCAAATCTTTGGTGTAATTCTTGGCATCTCCTCTGCAGGACGCCCCACACAAAATACCTCAAACCCTCTAAGTTCTGGTATCTGAAAGTAAGTTTTTTCAACATTGCCATTGTCATCGAGAAAAATCTCTATCTTTCCATGGCCTTCGAGTCTTGTAATAGGATCTATGGTTATTCTTTTTTGCATTAATACTATATTCTCCTCCTGAGCATTGATGCAGGCAGAGCATAATAATAGAATATGCCTGCTGGATCAGCGATTGAATCAATTATTTTTTTAATCTCTTCTTCATTATTTATATCTATAATTGAAGCCAGAGCTGAAAGAAATTTTGCTCCCTGATCCTGAACCCTGCTCGTTGGTCCAAAGCATCCTCTGCAGGGCATATTTGCATTGATACATCTCTGTCCACATCCGTCTCTTGTTGCAGGACCAAGACATATTATCCCCTGATCCAGAAAACATTTTTCAGGATCAATCAAAACTTCATGGACTCTTTTTATTTCTTTAATGACAGACTTTTCAGGTTTTGAGTCCCTTCTATTGCAGGAATCGCAGAGAGCTTTATCAGGAGCCAGAACAGTCCCTTTTTCAGGAAGATTTCTATAAAGTATAGCCTCAATAGCTTTTATTATAAGGTCAGGAGGAGGGGCACAGCCCGGGAGATAATAATCTGTTTCAATAATCTGATCGACTGTAAAAACAGAATTATAAAACTCTGGTAAAGTCAATTCTCCGTGAATGGTTGTTGTTTTCTGAAGAGGAATCGTACCTTCTGGGTTATTAACTGATGGAGCTTTTAAATAAACCCAATCAAATATTTTTTTTCTATCAGTAAAATTTGCAAGACCTGGAGTGCCGCCGAGATGAGCACATGAACCAAAAGCAACAATCAATTGAGATTTTCTCCTGAGAAGCTTTGCTATATGTTCCTGTTCAGAAGTTCTTATCGCGCCATTTATAAAAGAAACCGCTATTTCTCCGTCATTGATAGATTCAATATCTTTAATTTTAAAATCCATTGCCACAGGCCATAAGACAAATTCAACCGCCTCAACTACTTTAAGAATGTCTTCAGCAAGGTCAACAACAGCTTCTTCGCATCCTCCACAGGATGCACACCAATAAAAAGCGACTTTTGGTTTAGGCAACGAATGACTCCTTTTTTAATGGCCCTAATTTTTTTACAGTTTCAACCATTTCATTAACAACATTAACAAATTTATCAGCCTCACTTGCGGAGACCCAATCAAGTTTTAAACGTTCTTCTTCTATGCCAAATTGAATTAATACTTTCCTCAAAAGATGGAAGCGCCTTAAAGCTTTATAATTTCCTTCTTTATAATGACAATCTCCAGGATGGCATCCAAGAATAAGAACACCATCAGCACCGGATTTAAATGCCTTAATTATAAATTCAGGTTCAATTCTTCCCGTGCACATTACTCGAATTATTTTTAAATTTGGAGCATGAGTCTTTCTTGAACAACCTGCGGCATCAGCTCCGGCATAAGAGCACCAGTTGCATAGAAACCCGATTATTTTTGGCTCAAAACCTTTTATTTCAATACCTCCTCTATTTCAGCAAATATCTGTGGTGTAGTAAAATGCATGCTTTTTGCTGAACCACTCGGACATGCTGCCACACAGGTGCCGCAGCCTTTACATAAGGCAGGGTTTACACATGACACTTTTTTAATCTTATCAAATGTTATTGCTTTGTAAGGGCACAAGCCCACACAGGTCATACAACCCGAGCAGGAATTCTCATCAATTACAGCAATTATTGGCTCAAGTTCGAGTTCTCTGCCGGGAACAAGAATAGAGAGCAACTGACCTGCTGAAGCTGCTCCCTGCGCAATAGAACCTTGAATATCCTTTGGTCCCTGTGCACAACCAGCAATGCAGATGCCTTCGATATTAGATGATACAGGAGCAAGTTTTGTATGGCTCTCAGCAAAAAAGCCATCCTTGTCTATAGATACCCCTGTCATTAAAGAAAGCATTTTATTTTTTTCTGAGGATTTAATGGCAGGGCACAATACAACCATATCAATATTTATTTCTTTGTTGTCTCCTGTCAGATCATTATATTTCAGGCATATTTTACTTCCTTTTTGAGATATTAGAATATTTAAAGGTAAACTGGTGCGAATAATTTCAGGATTGCATTCTGAAATTACTAAATTTAAAAATTCCTGATTATCTTTTCCCGGAACACACCAATCAGTATATATATGACAAACAAAAGTCGAAGGAGAATGCTTTTTAATTAATTTTGTGAATTTTAAAGCATAAAGGCAGCATATACCAGAACAATACTCCTGATATTTTTTATTACGGCTTCCAATACAATGAATTATTGCAACAGATTCAGGTTCTTTTCCGTTTTTCATTAAAAGTTTGCCTGATGTGGGCCCTGTTTGGGATAATACTCTTTCAAACTCGAGGCTTGTATAAATTTCCGGTATTTTCCCGTATCCGAGTTCTTTTATCTGAGATGGATCGAAAAGCTCGAAACCAGTTGCGATAACAATTCCACCTGCGGATTTTTCAATTATTTCATCCTTATCTTCATAATTAATCGCTTCGAACATACAGGCTTTCCTGCATAAATCACAGGTCTCACTCCTGTATAAATCATATTCTTCTTTTGTAATAAGTCCCATCTCGAATGCTTCTTTGCATATGTCATTTGCTGGATGCATTCTAATACAATGTTCTTTATCAATTACAGGTACATTTGGAAGAGCTCCTGTATAGGGCACGTATATAGCTTTACGTTCGCTTAAATTATAATCATATTCATTTTTTACATTAACAGGACAAACTTCGTAGCAGGCACCACAACCCATGCATTTTTCTTTATCAACATAAGTCGCATTCTTTTTAATCTTTACTGTAAAGTTCCCGAGATAACCTATAATATCGAGTACTTCGCTATTTACAAATAATTCAATATTATCATTGTGAAGAATCTCATCCATTTTTGGTTCCAGCATACATGAAGCGCATTCCATTTTCGGGAATACATCTTCATACCTTGCAACCTTTCCACCTATGCAGGGAGATTTTTCAACAAGATAAACTTTTCTATTGGCTCTTGCCATTAATAAAGCAGTTTCAATTCCAGCAGGACCTGCTCCTATAACAAGAACATCTGTGTTGCAATTTATTTTATGAACCTCAAGTGGCTCATGGAGTTTTACTCTTTTAATTGCAGCGCGAATGTATGCCTTTGCTTTTTCAGTCGCATCAGTTTTGTCTTCTGTAGCCCATGAGACCTGTTCGCGAATATTTACCATCTGAAAAAGATATGGGTTAATGCCTGCTTTCTTTATAATATCTCTGAATGTTTTCTCATGTTCTTTAGGTGAACATGCAGCTATAACTATACGTTCAGGCTTTTCAGCTAAAATATCATTATAAAGAAAATTTTTGCCTTCCTCGGAACAAAAGAGATTATATGTTTTTACATAGGCTACATCTTCAAGGCTTGATAAGTAACTGGTGAGATTATCAAAATCAATATTATCTGATATATTGTTCCCGCAACTACAGAGATAGATTCCTGCTCTACCCCCCATAGCTTATTTTTTATTGCCTTTCATCTTATAATATTTATTAAAGATAATTTTATTATCATTTATAGATAATTATACTTCTAACACAGGGCATTATGTCAATAAATCAAACTGATGTATAATTTAATAAATAAAGGCAAGGTGAAAAATGATCGAATTAATCGGAAAGATTGTAACAGTTGAAGCAATCGAAGGAATTACGTATTCAGGCAAATTAATAGAAATAGGCGAAGAAGAAGTTCATCTTGAATCAGAAATGGGATGGATTGTAATCCCTAATGATAGAATAGCAACAATAAAGGAGAAAAAATAAAATGTCAATAGTAGCTGCTATAGATGCGGGTTCGAATACATTCAGACTTCTTGTTGCTTCTTTGGAAGATAAAGGATTCAAAGACATTTATACTGATAGAAGTATTACCCGTCTTGGTGATGGCCTTAGCATATCCGGAATGCTTCAGGAAACCCGGATGAATGATTCAATCGAAGCCCTGAAAAAATTTGCCTCTATTTGTTCGCGGTATAACGTAGAAAAAATTACTGCATTTGGAACAAGCGCTCTTCGCGAAGCTTCAAATGCAGATATTTTCCTGCAGAAAGCATTTGAAGAAACAGGAATCAGGATTGAAGTATTACCTGGTAAAAAAGAAGCTGAACTCACACTTAAAGGAATAATTCATGCATTTCGCTATGCAGGTTATCGTCCTCCATATCTTATTATAGATATGGGTGGAGGAAGCACTGAATTTATCTTTTACAAAGGCGCAAATAACATCAAGATGTGGAGTATTCCGATCGGGGTTATTAAATTATGCCAGCGTTATAATGTAAGCGATGTTATTACTGATGATGAATTAAACAATCTTGAGCTGGAAATCCTGCCTGTACTTGAAAATCTTCAGATGCAACTCGGTATGTTTCTCGATAGCAATATATTGCTGGCAGGCACTGCAGGCACTTTCAGTACAATCGCCGCAATAGATCTGGGATTAGAGGAATATTCAAGAGAGAAGATTCACCTTCACACCATTTCACTTGAAAAGCTCGTGGAAATGTTTAAAGAGCTAATTTCATTAAATCTTGAGCAGAGAAAATCTGTAAAAGGACTCGAACCTGAAAGAGCTGACTTGATTATACCAGGCTTACTATTTACAATAAAAATCATGGATTATTTGGGTTTCAGCAAATTAATAATCAGTGAATACGGAATTCTTGAAGGCGCTGTTCTCGGGATGTCGGATAATATATGAAAAAAATTGTTTTTAAGCGACCCGAAAGTCTTAAAAAAGAACCATTCCGATACTGTCCTGGATGTGGTCATAGTCTCATCCATAGACTGATTGCGGAATGTATAGATTCATTTGGTATAAGGGGCAAAACTATTGGAATTGCTCCTGTTGGTTGTGCTGTTTTTGCTTATGATTATTTTAATATTGATATGATTGAATGTGCCCATGGAAGACCTCCTGCTGTTGCAACAGGAATTAAGAGAACACGTCCTGATAAAATTGTTTTTTCTTATCAGGGAGACGGAGACCTTGCAGCAATAGGCACGGCTGAAATAATTCATGCTGCAAACAGGGGTGAAAATATCTCTGTATTTTTCATTAATAATGCAAATTATGGCATGACAGGAGGACAGATGGCTCCGACTACCTTATTGGAGCAATATACATCTACCACACGCTCAGGAAGAAAGCCTGAAATACATGGCTATCCTCTTCGTATAGCAGAACTATTATCAACTATTGAAGGGACTTCGTTTGTTATAAGAACTGCTGTCAATTCCCATAAAAATCTTATGAACACAAAAAGAGCAATAGAAAAAGCTTTCAGATATCAGATTGAGGACAGAGGATTCAGTCTTGTAGAAATCTTATCTCAATGTCCTGTTGGATGGAAGATGTCACCAGAGGATTCATTGAAATGGGTTGATGAAACAATGTCGAAAATTTTTCCTTTAGGTGTATATAAAGATAAATTTAAAGAGGCTGATTAATTGGAACACAGTATAATAATTAGCGGGTTTGGCGGTCAGGGAATCCTTTTTCTCGGGAAGATACTTACACTTGCAGGCATGAATGAAGGCAAAGAAGTAACATGGTTTCCTTCCTATGGCGCAGAAATGCGAGGCGGAACCGCAAATTGTACAGTAATATTTTCTGATGAATTGATTGGCTCTCCTGTTGTCTCCAATCCGGACACATTGATTGTGATGAATGATAGCGCATTCAGTAAATTTTACAGCAAATTAAAAAAAGGTGGTCTTTTGTTATATGATTCATCTTTAATTAACGGTCATGAGGAAAGACAGGATATTGAAATCATAGGAATTCCTGCCACTGAAATAGCGAGCAGGTTAAATGCAATACAGACATCTAATATTGTACTTGCAGGTGCTTTTATTGCTAAAACTGGAATGTTAAAAGAGTCTTCTGTGCTTGATGTTCTTTCGGAAACAGTGCCGGCGAAGAAGGCAAAGTTAATTTCAACAAATAAGAAAGCTTTATTAAACGGGATTAAGTATATTGAAAATAAGAAAAGCTAAAATATCAGACCTGAAGTATGCCCAGAAGCTCATTAATGAATTTGCCCGCAAAGAACAGATGATTCCGAGAGCTTTGAATGAACTTTATGAGACTGTCAGGGATTTTGTTGTTTGCGAAAACAAGGGGAGAATTTGCGGAATTTGTGCTCTTCATGTAATGTGGGAAGACCTTGCAGAAATTCGTTCGCTCGCTGTTGAAAAAAACTGGCAGAAAATGGGAATCGGAAAAAATCTTGTAAAGCGGTGTCTTAAAGAAGCAAGGTCTCTCGGAATTAAAAAAGTATTTGCGCTGACATATCAACCAGAGTTTTTTAAAAAACTCGGGTTCAGAGAAACAGACAAATCTGCTTTGCCACAAAAAATATGGGGAGATTGTCTTAGATGTCCCCGTTTTCCTGAATGTGATGAAATAGCAGTTATAATTGACTTAAATAAATAACCTTTTCTTAATTATCCGAAGGTGGGTTCCATTTATTAAAAAACCTGTCCATTGCGCTTGTTTTTCCAAAAGGCAGATGTCCGTAAAAAAAGGATAATTGTTTTTTTGCGATTGATTTTGGTTCTTTATCAATAACAACTTTCCAGATAGCTGCCGCGAGTCCTGATCTGTCAGCACCTGCTTTGCAGTGTATTAATACAGGTCTGGGAGCTTCTTTGAAAATACTGATCAACTTATTTATATCTTCATAATCAGGTTCACGTGAAGAAGACAAACGCAGACTATAAAATTGAAGATTGTTTTTTAAACTGACCAGTTTCTCATCAATATACCAATCTTCATCAGGATGTTCACCGCGCAGGTTTATAATGCTCCGGATATTATATTTTTTAATATAATATTCAAGTTCGTCCTTATTGAGCTGGGCTGATCTGTAAGCCTGACCATGTGTTATAGCATGAAAATTGTCTCGTTCCGTTGTGTAAATATAATATATCGAACCTATAAGCACTATCAGAATAGCTGCAATAGAAATTATTTTTAATCTGCGTATCATTCTGAATCCTTTGTTTTTAAATTTTCTGTAAAATATGCTTCATAGAGTTTTTTTAATTCTAAGAATTTTTAGCTACAATACGGAATATCTCAAGATAGAAATTATAATTAAAGATAACAACTTTTATTTTTATTATAATCAAAATTCTAATGATGTTGCGATAAAATTATTTTCCAATGCCACATAAATTGTATCAGCCCTGAATAATGTATTTTTTGGATTTATTTCCTGCAGCGGCTGCTACGGTAGTATAAAAATTTTGTGTAAAAATATTGTAAAAGGAAAAGGGGAAGGTGTATTCTCTATTATGGCTTCCTGTCGGACTCTTTATTTCGTAACCAAACATTGGAAGTATAGATATGAGATGCTCTGCTGAGATGTCTCTCGGAATTTTAGGCATATGCAAATGTATCTTCCTTTATTTACCTTGCCTTAAACAATGGTACTACATCTAACAAATCAAGGATATTCTTTAGAGCAGGGGACAAAACCGAATACTATCGACAGTTTCGAGTTATGTTTTGAGTTTCACTAAAAACTCAAGAAACTCCAAACTATAATAGCTTGACAAATCGGCATTAAAATATGATAATTGAAAACCATTTTCTAATATTCGAAAGGAATTATAATGGAACGCGAAGTAATAGAATTTGATGTAATTTTTGTAGGTGGTGGCCCTGCAAATTTGAGCAGCGCAATTCATCTGACCAATTTAATAAAAAAGCATAACAATGAGGTTCAGGAAGGCAAAAAGCAGGGTGAAGTAATTGAAATTGAAGATAGAATAGCAGTTCTCGAGAAAGGAGCTTATTTCGGCGCTCATAATATTTCAGGAGCAATATTAATACCCGATGTCCTGTCTGAATTACTGCCCGACCATATAGAACTTGGCTGTCCTGTTGATGCTGTTATAAACAATGAATCGATTTATTTTCTTACAAAAAATGGGAATATTAAAATACCCTTTACCCCATCCTTTTTAAATAATCATGGAAATTATCTTCTGTCTCTTTCAAAATTTGTGAAATGGCTGTCAGGAATAGCCGAAAGCAACAAAATTATGCTTCTTGATGGAACTGCTGCTGTTGAGCTTCTATATGATGGAAATAAAGTTATTGGTGTTAGGACAGATGATAAGCGTCTTCTTGAAAATGGAGAATACGAGACCCCGGGATACATCTTAAATTCAAAGGTTACAGTTCTTGGCGAAGGCAGTAACGGAACTCTGCGCAGAAGTCTTATTGAAAAACTTAATCTCGATAAAAATAAAGCTCCATCCATATATGAACTTGGAGTAAAAGAAATCTATGAACTAAAGATTAATCCTTTAAAAAAGGGGGAATGCATTCATACTCTTGGTTATCCATTCAGGAAAGGACTTTCGGGTGGAGGATTTATATATTGCATATCCGAAAATATGATTGCTGTTGGTCTGATAGCACACCTTAGCTCAGAAGACCCGCAACTTGACCCTCACAAAGAATTGCAGAAATACAAGCTTCATCCTTTTATAAACAATATTATTAAAGATGGGAAGCCAACCCACTATGGAGCAAAAACATTACCCTGCGGTGGCTATTTTTCAATCCCCGAGCTAACATCAGATGGGGTCATGATTATAGGTGATTCCGCAAATCTTGTTGATTCGCGAAGATTGAAGGGGTTACATACTGCGATAAAATCAGGAATGCTCGCTGCAGAAGTGCTTTTTGAAGCTTTTTTAAAAGGTGATTTTTCTTCACTGCAATTAAAGAAATACGAGGATAAATTAAAGAGAAGCTGGATTTATTCAGATTTAAAACAGGCTCGCAATTTTACACCTGCTATCTCAAAGGGGCTACCGTTACCAGGCGGTATTCTTTTAGGTTTTCAGATGATTTCAGGAGGTTCAAATATAACCGGTGATTTAAGAACAGAACCTGATTATTCAACTACAAAAGATATGAAAACTTTTTATGGAAACAAACCGCCGGAAACTTTACCAAAGGCTGATGATAGAATTATTGTTAATAAATTAACTGATGTATATTTTTCAGGGACATTCCACGATGAGAAACAAAAAAGTCATATTAGATTAAAAGACAAAAATACATGTAATAAGTGTATTTCTGAATATTCAGCTCCCTGCACAGTTTTCTGCCCTGCATGTGTTTATGAACTTTATGAAGGATATATCAAGATAAACTTCAGTAACTGCCTGCACTGTAAAACCTGTGATTTAAAATGTCCTTTTCAAAATATTGTGTGGGAGTTACCCGAAGGCGGCGGAGGACCACGATATAGTTTGCAATAAAATTTTCTATATTAACCTGATTCTTTGAATTTCAGGGATAACACCCGGCAATTAATTTTCTTTGATAAGCTTTTTCTCTATATTTTCTGGAGTTATTCTGCTAACATCCTTCCCAACGTCCTTATCAAGCCTTTTTAAATATTCGGAGGTAAGAGTTCCTGCCTCCTGCTGATTCCTGATAACATGGGGAGTAAGAAGTATAACAAGTTCTTTCCTTTTGTTTTGATTTTTTGTAGTGCCAAATAGAGGTCCTATAATCGGTATTTTGCTTAAATATGGAATTCCGCTTTTAGTATCAGTTTTTTCCTCGCTGATAAGTCCGCCGATCACTATAGTCTGACCATCTTGTGAAACTAAATTCGTATTTGTTTCTCTTTTGCTAATAGCTATCTCCTCATTGCCTGACAAATCAATTTTATAAAAATTTGATACTTCCTGAGAAAGTTCGAGGGTGACAAGTCCGCCTTCATTAACCTGTGGCTTTACTTTAAGTATTACACCTGTATCTTTATATTGGATTGTTCTCGTTATATTCCCTGTATCAGAACCTGTATAAGTTGTCTCGGAAGTAGATACAGGAACCTGATCTCCTATTTGAATTTTTGCTTCACGATTATCTAATACAAGAATTCTTGGAGATGCGAGCACTTTGGCTCTTGAATCCGAAGTTAAAGATTCTATTCTTGCCCTTACAATGCCTGTAGGGTCTGTCGCAAGAAATGTAAAACCGCCTCCTGTAAGCTTTGAAGCAGAGTCCCCGGATAATGCATCACCTCGTTGTGAAATCTGTCCATCTAAATTAACATCATTAATGAATGGCTTTACACCGGATATTTTTAAGTTAGTCTTGAGCGACCATGCGAGCCCAAAACTAAATTCATCACTCAGGGTAATTTCAGCAATAAGAGCTTCAATCATAACCTGCCTTGGAAGAACGTCGAGTTTTTTAATAGTTTCTTCTATAAATGAATAATCTGTCGGTGTGGCAAGTATTATTAGCGAATTTGTTATCTCATCTGCAAATGCCCTTGTTTCAGGAGAAACAAAGCCTCCACCGCCTGTAACAGTTGCTGCAGCTCCTGTTCTCGGAGCAGTTGTTGTTTGAGAGACAGCAGTTGTTGTTCCTGTTCCAGCTTTTGATTCTATTTTAACCGGTGTAGTTGCCTGGGTTGTAGCTGTAGTTGAGGCAGGAGCTGATCCAGTAAAAATAGACTGAAGCAATGACGCTATATGTGTTGCCTTGCTGTTCTGAAGTGGATACACAAATATTTTTGGTTTTGCGACAGCAAACATTTTATCGAATACTTCTATCCATTTTTTTATGTAAGAAAGCTGTTCCTCGCCTGAGGCAACAACTATAAGAGCATTCATTCTGAATACAGGCACAATTCTTACAGTTCCACCCTTTAAATGAAGACCAAGAGCATTCTCGATATCTGGCATGGCTTCTTTTAATTCAAGGTTTTTGAATGTAAACATATCTATCGCAACTTTTTCAGGAGCTTTTCCTATCTGAGCATAAACAAGTTCTTTTGAAACATCTGGCAATGGTACGATGCGATATAATCCTGCTTCTTCAACAAATCCGATACCATTAAGCCTGAAAATAATTTCCATCACATTAAGAACTTCATCTTTGGGAATAGGTGTTACAGTTCTGAAATTCACCCTGCCTTTAACCTGAGGATCTATTATGTAATTTACCTTTAAAACATCTGCAAAAATTGTCTGGACCACTTCAAAAATATCTGCATCATCAAAAAAGAAACTGACTGTTGGCACAGCTTTTTGAGGCTGTGAAACAGTTTCCGGTGTTTTGGATTGTTCTGGAGAAATTTGTATTTTTTGTTGGCTTGTGTCAGACAGAGCTGAATCATGCATTTTAGTCCCCGTCTCGGCAGAAGATGTTTTATTATCTGCAGGAGTCTGGGCATTAATCTGTGTAACTATGAGAAATGTAAATATAAGACCTAAAAAAATAACAAAATAAGTCTTATTTTTCAATCAATCCTCCTGAAAAGCATTTTTGTATATTATACAGCAAAAGCAACAATAATTTATTATCATTTTTAATGTCAAGCATTTAGTTTATCCTGATGCGCTATAGATGACTGTGTTATTAAAGTTTAATAATTAGATTTCCGTTGTTTATTCTGAGAATAATAAAGTTTATCAATATAGTCTTTTGCCTCTTTCATATCAGGATTTAGTTTTAAGGCTGTTTGAAATTCTTTTAGTGCCTCGTTGTTTTCTTGTTTTTTAAAATATGCTATCCCAAGGTTAAAATGTGCATCAGCATTATCTGGTTTTGATTTTAATATTAAAAGATAGCATTCAATTGCTTTATCAATTAATCCTTTGTGAAGATATATATTGCCTAAATTGCCGATAGCGTCAAGATTATCAGGTTTAAGTTTTAAAGAAGCTTCATAGCTTTCTATTGCCTTATCTATCATGCCCTTTATTATATATGCGTTCCCTAAATTATTATATGCTCCTGCATGTTTAGGGTTTAGTCTTATTGCTAAATTGAACTCTTTAATCGCATTGTTAAGCAAATATTCGTTAAATGTTGTTTTTTCTTTAAAATATTTTTCCAAGTATACTGTTCCTAAATTATAATGGGGTCTTGCTTTTTGCGGAGATTTTTTAACCACATCTTCCCACAAGCTAATATTATTGCTCCAGACCTTATTTCTATTAAAGGTTGCTGTCATTAATACAAGCGAAATAATTGTTAATGAAATTATGACAGCTTTTTCTGAAAAAACCCATTTATTATGGTATGAATTTGCCAGGTTAAAAATACCGATACAAAAAGCAATAATTAGACCTATTGAAGGCAGATACATTCTGTGTTCATATATAAGGTCAAGTATTGGGATAAAGCTTGATTCAACAGAAATAGTAATAAAAAACCAAAATATTCCAAATGATATTATGAGCAAATGAGGTGATGTTTTTCTATAAAAAATTAGAAGAAATAATCCAGCAAAAAAAATTGCTAACAAGAATATAAATGACAAAAAAACTTCTAAAGAAAAAAAGGAATGATAAAGCGGATAATCATAATCTAAATTCTGGTTTACGGGGAAAAACATAAGTCTTAGATATGTGATTAATACCCTGAACTGTGTGAAAAGATAGTCCCATCTTGATACTTCTGTTTCAAGTCTTATGATTGCATCTATGTTATTTACTGCTATTTTATAAACCGTGTGAGATTTAATAAAGGTTAAAGGGATAATAAGTATAGTCATTATTAAAGGTAAAAGTTTTAATAATCTTTTCTTTACATTACCTTTAAAAAATAATAATTCATAAATAATGATAATTAAAGGTATTGTAAATGAAATTTCTTTGGTTTTCATTGCCATAAAAATTGATATTAAACATAAAAAATAAAAAAAATTTTTCTTAAATTTAGCATAACCATAACTTACATCCTGTTCTAATAATCTCCATCTTATATAAAAAATAATAGATAATAGATAAAAGAAAGTAGCAAGTGAAGCAAATCTTTGGATAATATATGTAACAGCTTGTGTTTGAATAGGATGTACTGCAAACAATAGCCCCGAAAAAAAAGCAATTATTTTGTTGTATTCTTTTAATTTAGACTCTTTTAAATAAGGTGTTTTGAATGTAAAAACAATAAATGCATAAACAAGTATAGATGTAGAAAGATGTATTAAAAAATTTATTAAATGATAGCCGTAAACTTCAAATTTGTGCAATTTAAAATTTACTGCAAGTGTAAGATATCCAAAATATCTGGAACTCAGGTTTAACGGTTTATAAATCAATTCTTTTAAAAAATGTCCTAAATCTCTTATGCTTTTATTTTCAGTAATGTTTCTCAAGTCATCAAAGGTAAAATCTGCATTAAAGCTATTAGAGTAAGCGACAAAAACTGCAAGGATTATTAGAAGAATATGTAGCAAGGAATTATTGTAGAATATTTTTTGGGGTATTTTTTCTGGATAGTTCCTATTCTGTGCATTTCCCAAAGGGTTTTCTTTTATATTATCCTGTTTAACTATCTTTTTCTTATTTGATATTCTTTTCTTAGCCATGATAATTTTTTAAATGTATCATTAAGAAAAATTTATAAAATAAATTTATTTGTTTAGAGAAACAGCATCATAAAGGGCTTTTTCATATTCAGATGATATTTTGTCCCATGTAAATTGTTTTGCAAATTCGCGACCTTTGAGTCCCATTTGTTTCCTTATATTATCGTTGTTGAGCATAAATTCTATTTTTTTTTCTAATTCATTAACAGAATTTGTTTGAAAACTTATTCCAAATCCATTATCCACAACAAATTTCAATTCTGGTATATTACTTACAATAACGGATTTTTCGCAAGCTGCAGCCTCAATTACACTTATTGGCTGGGATTCATATCTTGACGGTAAAACAATTATTTTTGCACCGGACAAAAGACTAATCTTTTCGTCTCCACTTTTAAAACCTGCATATTCTATTCTTTGACAATATTTCGGGGCATATTCTTTTAATAGTTTTTCTGTTTTATCCAGTTCATAGCCCGCAAGAACAAGCTTTAAATCAGGATATCTTGGTGCAATTTTGTCAAAAGCCTTCAAAAGTATATCAATACCCTTTTGATACATGTCTATTCTGCTAAAAAATAAGATGTAATTTTTTTCTTCAGGCTTTGCATTTAAGAACCTATCATCAATCCCATTAGGTATCAGATAAACAGTTATATTATTTTTGCTTATTTCTGACAATAATTGCTTCTGGGTTACAGGTGATACAAACATAAATTTATTGAATATTTTAGGATAGAATTTCTCTGTTATATACATCGGGAATGCATAAATAAATTTATATTTACTAAATACATGTTTTTTCATTATGCCCTGTACCTGAAGAATAACAGGGGTTTTCGTTAAAAGTGGAGAACAAAAAGGCATGCAAGGCAAAAAATTTTCTATTATTACATCAAATTCATGCCCCTGTCTTTTTATAAAATTTGATGCTTTTAATGTATAGGCAATGACACTTTTTACAATATTATGAGATTCTGTCCCTAAAAAAATATGATTAAGATTACCTTCTTTTTTGTTTTGGGCATTTGGATATTTCATGTAGAGGAGGGTTATCTCGTGATGCAGTGACAGTCTTCTGTAAATTTCCTGTGCTCTTACTCCAGCGCCTCCAAAGCCAAATGGGCTGCCCTGACTTTCATAAACAAGCTGAAGAATTTTCATTGTTGTCAGACTGTTTTTGCAAAGATAGGATTTTATTTTTTCTCTGATTTTCTAGCCCGGCTTCTTTTGCCTCAATTATTCCTTTAAATTTACATGCCTTAAATACCCACCAGTACGTTTTATAAAGAAGTATTTTTGTCATTTCATCAAAATCAAAGCCATATTTTCTCTTAAGTTCTACAAGCCTGTCAAGTTGTCTTGCTGAATTAACTTTTGCATCAAATAATAGTGAAATATCTTTCCACATTTCCTCAGCTTCGTCTATTTCCGCCCATTGTCTTACATTAGGGTCATTATGCAGAGTGCTAAATATATATTGAGATTTTCCCTGTTTCATAAGACGATTGCAAAAGTCATCAAAGGTTATCGGCCTGATCATTCGGCTTATAGCCTTGCTATTATAAAAAACTTTTAGACCTTGTTTTGAAAGTCTATAACCAAGTTCTATATCTTCACAGCCAAACTTAAAAATTGGATTAAATACCCCGTGTTCAAGCAGGAAACTCCTTTTGCAGGAAGTTCTTCCTCCCCAGAAATAAGTGTAATTTAAAAATTCACCATGCTTAATATGCGGGTATGAAAATAAAAAACATCCTACTTCAGTTACGAAATGCATTAAAGGAGTCACTAACATACCAGAATCCCATGTCGTGTAATGCAATACAGCCACATTTTCTTCTTGATATTTGCGGTGTGTCTTAATATGTTCTTCAAAAAGCGATGGAGAAGCTATATCATCATCATCAAGAAAAAGCAAAATATCTCCGTTAGATGCATATATACCATGATTTCTGGCAGATGCAAGCCCTGCGTTATTCTGATAAAAATAGAAAATCGGTAGAGATGATTTAAAAGATTCAACAACTTTTTTAGTATCATCAACCGAGCCATCATCAATAATTACAATTTCAAACATATCTGTTGGAAAAGTCTGGTGCAATATGCTATCCAGAACCATTTTTAGATAATTCGCCCTGTTATAAGTACATAAAATTACACTAAGCGGCACATTTCTTTTCATAGTTATTATTTTTATATTTCTTGTATAGTTACTGCAACAATTATTTTTACTTATAGAATCTTAACTCTAAAAATTTACTTAAAAATTAAATTAAAGGTACAATTAAAATGATACTGATTTTGTTAAAAATTATTTTTCGCAACTTCTGCATTATTCCGAATTGCATTTTTGGGTTAAGAAAAAATACCCTTTTCAGTTAATGAGAAAATAAAGTATTTTTTGTATAATCTCGAATTAAAGCAAATGATTTTTAAAAGATTCAATTAATTAAGGTTAAACTTTTTATTCAGAATTTTAAAATTAAATTTTAAGATATGAAAATAGCTTTGGTAATATGTCCCGTCTGGAATATTGAATCGCCTCCTCTTTCAATTGCCTATATTTCAGGTGCTTTAAAATCAGCTGGTCATGATGTATGTTGTTATGACTTTAGCGTTGATATGATTGAAAAACTACCAGTGGATATAAAAACCGAATTTACTAATCAATATTTGCTACACAGCTGGTATACTGAGTTTGAATACTGGAGGAAAAAACTTTTATTAGACTCATTTATTGATTTATTGACAAATGGGCTAATGATATTATCTCTAATAAACCAGAAATAATCGGGTTTTCAATATATGATTCAACCTTGTCTGTTTCCCTGTTGTTAGCAGAAGAAATTAAAAAACGAACTCCTCA
>Ga0078972_1001273_pt1 | contig 96188 bp, 73 predicted proteins | sample YelNatPaOPGAMG01_FD_67568 | JGI IMG/M metagenome (GOLD analysis project Ga0078972, IMG submission 67568) | Hot spring thermophilic microbial communities from Obsidian Pool, Yellowstone National Park, USA - OP-RAMG-01 (SPADES assembly) (version 2) | ecosystem: Environmental > Aquatic > Thermal... | reverse complement strand
GGAAAGACGGCGGGTACGGAGCACAGGACCACAGCATCAGCGGATCGCAGCAAGCCAACAGTGGCACCGTCGATGTCCCCGGGCCGGTCCCCGTGTCCGGAGCGCATACTGCGGTGATCGGGCTCTTCGGGTCCACCCTCTTCCTGCTCCGCATGCGCAAGCGCGCCTGATTGGGGCCGCCGATCAGGCTCGTGCATCGCAAACTAAAGATGCAGCCACCGGTCCAACCGCTGGTACAGGGGCGGACCGGTGGCCCTCTTTTTGCCCGGGAAGGAACCCGCCTCCCCAACACAGAATTGCATAGCGCGCGGGCACGCGCCACGCCGCGCCTCGCGTATCCTGAAAGGGGCTCAAGCGAGCCGCCTCATCATCCGATACTGAAAGCTGTGGAAACTTCTGCTGAGATGCAATCGAGCGCACCATCCCAGGCCGGAACGGTGTCCCCCGCCCTTCCGCCCGTAGAACTCTTCCGGCGCTACTGGCCATGGCTTTTGCCGCTGGCGCCCCTTGTGTACTTGCTTTGGGGGCCGGTGCAATGGGCGTGGGTTACCTGGTCCGCGCCGGACTCACCGCAAGCATATCAGCCCCTGGTGCTTCCCGGAGCCGTGGTGCTGGCGTGGGTGCGTCGGCGCGAGATCCAGGCAGCCTACGAAGCAACCAAAGCCGGCAAGAAGGGCGGGCTGTGGCTGACTGTGCTCGGCGTGGTACTGATGGTGTTGGCCCACGGCACGCAAATGGCGAGCGTGTCCGCCGTGGCTCTCATCATCATCATTGCGGGCGTGATCTATTACATGTATGGGAAGGTGGTGCTGCGGGCGCTGCGCACACCCCTCCTCTTTCTGTTCACAATGGTGCCGCTTCCCGGCTTCGTCGTGGATCAGCCCACCCAGGTGCTGCAGATCGCCAGCACCAAGGCCGCCGGGCATATTATGGAGCGTCTGCATATTCCCACGCTGGTGCAGGGCAATACGATCATTACGCCCAAGTACACCGTGGAAGTGGCCATCGCGTGCAGCGGCGTGGGTATCCTGTTGCCTCTGCTTGTGATGACGCTTTGGCTCTTATTGATGATGGAAGGGAGCCTTGGCCGCAAACTCTTCCTGCTCTTCGTCGGTTTCTGGATTGCCCTGGCCGTGAACGTGCTCCGCATCACCTCCATGGGCCTGCTGGGGCAATTCGACGCCGATGTGGCCAATATGCTCCATGACAGCAACTCCTGGATCTTCACTGCTCTGGCCTTCTACCTTACCTACCTGGCCGCCAGGGCCCTAGGGATTACCAAGCTATGCAGCCCTTCCTCAAGCTGACCGCCCTCTTTGTAGCAGCCGCCGCCGTAAGCATCTTCATGGACGTGCGCCTGAAGCACGCCGGGGATTGGATGCCCGCCATACCCGCGGACATTGGGGTGTGGAGTTCCAGAGAGAGGCCCTTAAGCCGGGCCGAGTTGGAAACGCTGGGCAATCCCAAGTATGTGTCCCGAGATTACTCCAACCCGGCCGGGGATGTGGTGAGCATGTCCGTGCTGGCAGCGAGCTCCATGAATACCTATCACGACCCTCGGAGCTGCTCTCTAGGGAATGGATACACCCTCACGGGAGAGCGCATCATCACCCTCCCAGGCACGCCCATTCGCGTGCGCGCCATGGTGCTGCGCAATGGCGACACCCGGGCGATCATGTACTACTGGCTTCAGAACAGCGACGGCACTTCCAACACGGAAGGCGCCATCCGCCACGACATCATGGCGAGGTTAGCATCTGTGAAGACCATCTTCAGTACGGTGGCGCTTGGCAGACGAACCTGTGTGATCCGCGTATTCACTTTGGTACGGCCTACGGACGACTTCGCCATTCGGGCGCGAAGGAATGTAGCCTACATCTCCCGGGAGATTTACAAGGCACTCCGAGGCACGAGCTAGCGCCGGGGAGGGGAGCTGCCGCCGATGCTCGTTTCCATTCACCAGCCGCACTACCTACCGTGGCTGCCCTACATCCATAAGATCGCCTCGTCCCACCTGTTCATCCTTCTGGATGACGCGGCATACACAAAGAACGGCTGGCAGAACCGCAATAAGATCAAGAATGCCAACGGATGGCAGTACCTTACCGTGCCCGTTCGCGCCAGCCTCAATCAGCCCATTCATACGGTTGAAATCGCCCAGGCGGGATGGGGCGCGCACCACTTCGCTGCGCTCACGGCCAATTACGGCAAAGCACCGTTCTTCGCAGAGCACGCTCCCTTCTTCCAGGAATGCCTCCATCGGCCTTGGCAGCGCCTGGCGGACCTGAACCAGGCGATCCTCAGATATGTGCTTGCGGCGCTCGGCATCCAGATAGAGGTGGTATCCAGTTCCCGCCTGAATGTGCCCGGAAGCGCTACCCAACGGCTTGTGGACCTCTGTAGGGCTGTGGGTGCCACGGGGTACCTCTCCGGAAGGTACGCCGCGGATACGTATCTGGAACCCGATCTTTTTCATCGCGCGGGCATCGAGCTTTACCTTCAGGAATGGCACTGCCCGGTCTATCGCCAACAGTTCCCCAAAGTCCCCTTCATTCCAGACCTCTCCATTGTAGATCTCCTCTTCAACGAAGGGCCACGCAGCTTGGAAATCCTCCTCAGCGGCGGCTCTTCTACCCCATTTCCCGGGCCGGATACCGGTTTTTGAAAAAAGTTTCTCGTCCGGAACGCCCCAACCGCTTGTTTGGCACACTTCTTGCAGTAACCCTTAATTGAGCGAGCGCCGCATCCATCATTGCTCGCGCAATTAGGGGAAAGACCATTGCAAACCAATTCCGCACACCGCGACGCGTCCGAGGCTTCGCGGGATCATCACGGATACGCCATACCGCATAGCCGGCCATACTTGGCGGACGATCTCGAAGCCGCCGCACGGGAGATCACCGCTACGGGGATGATCGGCCCTGGCCGCCATGTAGCGCGCTTTGAGGCCGAGATGGCCCTGCTGCACAAAGCTCCCGGGGCTGTGGCCACGAACTCGGGAACCGCCGCCCTCCATTTGGCTCTTCTAGCTCTGGACATCGGACCGGGAGATGAAGTGATCTTGCCGAGTTACGTGTGCACGGCGGTCCTCAATGCCGTGCGCTATGTAGGTGCCCAGCCGGTCCTGGCGGACATATGTGAGGACACGTTCAACATCGCCCCTGCCTCTGTGCGCAGGTGCATCACCCCCCGCACTCGGGCGATCATCGTCCCGCACATGTTCGGGGTGCCCGCCGATATCGCCGCGCTTCAGCAATTCGACGTGCCCATCATCGAGGATTGCGCTCAGTCTCTAGGAGCTACTGTAGGAGATGTCCTCACCGGGAGCATGGGAGACTTCGCCGTGTTCTCCTTCTACGCCACCAAGGTGATCACGACCGGCGAAGGTGGCATGGTTTTGGCGCGCCGCCTAGAGCACGTAGAGCGCATGCGGGACCTGCGAGATTACGACGAGAAATCCGATTATGTTCCACGGTACAGCTACCACATGAGCAACCTAGCAGCCGCCATCGGTTACCGGCAACTAAGGCGCTTGCCGGAGTTTATCCAAAGGCGGCGTTCGCTGGCGCGGTTCTACAACGAGCAGCTTTCCGGAGGTACTTGGCGCCTGCCTCAGCATCCGCCAGGCTCCATTTGCTATCGGTACGTGGTGCAGGTGGATCATCTTGAGGAGTGCATTGAGGCCTTCGCCGAGGCCGGCATTCAAGCCAAGCGCCCCGTGTTCGAGCCGCTGCACCGTTATATCGGCGGCGATCTGCCCGTGACGGAGCATGTATACCGAACGGCTCTCTCGCTGCCGCTCTATCCTGCACTTACCGATGCTGACGCCGAATACGTGGCATCCATCGCCCGCGGTCTCGGCCAAGCACGCAGCCACCGCACGGATCGGTTGGAGGCCATCGGCGCGATGACGCGCTAACAAGGAAGTGGATCATGGCAAGTTATGCACTGAATGCGATAGGGATTTCGTTTGTGGCAGCAGTGGCACTGGTGCCCGTGGCCATGCGCCTAGCAGTCGCATTGAAGATACTCGATCACCCCTGCGCACGCAAAATCCACGTCACCGCCACTCCCCTTTTGGGCGGGTTGGCCGTGTATGTAGCAGCGTTGGTGTACGTAGGCACCGCGGGACCGGTGTTTGCCAAAGTACTTTCGCTCCTTGCCGGCATGGCGGCGGCAGGGGTCCTTGGGATTTTGGACGACCGATACGATATTCAATCCCGGTTTCGGCTGATGGTTCATATCCTCATCGCCGGGCTGCTGGTGGCTGCAGGATACCGCACCCAGATCCTGCCCGTTTGGGCGGATGTGCTTCTGGGGACGATTTGGATCACCGGGATGATCAATTCCATGAATTGCATGGACTGCGCCGATGGCATCGTGGGCGGAATGTCCGCCATTATCCTTCTGGGATATGGAGCGATGCTGGCGATCTTCAAGGATCTCCCGGCGGCGATCTTGTGCTTCGCCTTCGCGGGCGCATCTGCAGGGTTTCTCGTATACAATTTCCCGCCCGCGCGCATCTTCCTGGGTGATGGCGGCAGCACCACGTTGGGGCTACTGGTAGGTGCCATCTCCTTGCGGGCTGCTGCGCATGCTCCCACGCATGCGGCCGCCGTGGCAGCCTTCCTGCCTGCCCTCCTCCCTGCAGGGGATTTGCTCCTCGTGCACGTTCGGCGATATTTGGGCGGTATGCGATCCATTCGCGAACTCCTGGCATCCACCGGCAAGGATCATCTGCCCCATAGGTTACTGCGCATCGGGCTCTCCAATCGCGGCACGGCGCTAGTTCTGTACCTGCTCACCGCATGCATGGTTCTGGCTTCGGTCCTCGGCTCCGTGTGGGTAGCGGGCGGACTCGCGATGCTGAGCGTCGGGCTTATTATCATCGCCCGGTTGGAATACGTGTACTGCGCCACGCAGAAAGCCGATGTGGCTCCCGCGTACACACCTGCTCCCGTTCCTACAAGGGCCGTGGCAACGCAAGCGTCATACTCACGGTCCGCAGGAGCGGCATCCCTCGAGGATTAGCAGCCCGGCGGCCATACGGCGTATGTGATGCGGCAGGGTGTGCCTCGAACGGATCGCACACCCTGCCGATAATGCATCGGGTAGACTCTCCTCATTGCACCCACCTGGAGGCAGTACCGTGCCTAAGCGCGCCCTCATTACCGGCATCACAGGCCAAGACGGAAGCTACTTAGCCGAATATCTTCTTGCGCAGGGATACGAGGTACATGGCCTTGTGCGAAGGGTAGCCCTGGAAGACCCTTCGCGGCGAGTGGGGCGCATCGCCCACTTGTTGGATCGTGTCATCCTCCACTCCGCCAGCCTGGAGAGCTATCCTAGTATCTTCCACGTATTCACACAACATGCCTTTGACGAATGCTATCATCTCGCGGCCCAGAGCTTCGTTTTCGAAAGCTTTGCCGATGGCTTTTCCACCATGAATACCAATATCAACGGCACCCATTTCGTGTTGGCGGCCATTCGCGAGCTCCAGCCTAAGTGCCGCGTATACTTTGCAGGCTCCAGCGAGATGTTTGGGCGCGCCAGCGTAACTCCTCAGAACGAGGGAACTCCTTTCCACCCGCGATCGCCGTACGGCATCAGCAAAGTAGCCGGCTTCGAGCTGACGCGCAATTACCGTGAAACGTACGGAATGTTCTGCTGCAGCGGCATCCTCTTCAATCACGAGAGTCCGCGGCGAGGCTACGAGTTTGTCACCCGCAAGATCACCAGTACGGTGGCGCGAATTAAGCACGGACGAGCCTCGGTGTTGTATCTGGGGAACCTGGATGCTCGCAGGGATTGGGGCCATGCAGCCGATTACGTTCGGGCCATGCACCTTATCCTGCAGCAGCCCGAGCCGGACGACTATGTGGTGGCCACAGGTGAAACGCACTCCGTACGTGAATTCTGCGCCCGCGCATTCGCACGGGCTGGGTTGGATTATCGAGACTATGTGCGTATTGACGAGCGTCTCCTCCGCCCTGCCGAGGGGGAACAGCTTGTAGGCGATGCGGCCAAAGCCCGTCGCGTGCTTGGATGGCAGCCCACCATCTCCTTCGAGGAACTCATCGCCGAGATGGTGGATGCCGATCTGGCTGCCCAGGCCAACTAGGTTCCCCGCCCTCGACAACGGCCGGGGGAACATCTACCGCACCCCAGGCCGCTCGATTCGCTTGTGGTACCAAAGGCGTTAGGGCTTCAACTCCACCTTCGTGGCAGTGATCACACCCGCGCTGAACGATCCTTCTACTTGCACATGGGAAGTTCCCCCTGCGATGGCAGCGAAGAAATCCGCAGCCGAGATGGTTTGATCGCTCAGATTCTTAAACACGGTGGAGCTGTTTGTGGCTACATTCACGCTGCCGCCCATGCCCATGAAGCCCTCCCATTCGGTCATCGGGTTGATCGTGAACGTACCATTGGCGGCATTGGCATTCACAGCAGTACCCTTGGCTTCGGCATCATGGGAATGGTCGCCTCCCCCGCCACCGCCACCATGGTTCTCGATCTGCTCGATCTTTACGAGGCGGGCCGAGAGTACTCCCCTGCCGGCGTCAAAGGTTCCCTCCGCCTCCACCTTTTGGCTTCCCTCGGCGAGGCGGGCAAAGAATTGGGCAGAGGTAAGTACCAGCCCGCTCTCCGCGCGGAATACTGTGTTGGCATCCGTAACGACCGAGACCATACCTCCATAATCTGCATTCGGCAAAAAGTCTGCGTCGTGGGGCATTATTGTGAAGGTGCCCCTTGCTGCATTGGGAGCATCGGTCACACCTGCCACACCATGCTCATTTGCCATGGAACCCCTGTGGATCTTAACCTCGGCTGCAGCCAGTGTGGACGTAGTAACGTTGAAAACACCTCGAACGGTTACCATTTCCCCGTTTGCGATCTGCGGGTTCGGCGTGTTGTCCGAATTGTACACCGCGGTATTCGCGTCCGTGGTTACGGTAACGCTTCCATGCTCCATGGTCAGCGTAAAGGTGAGGCTCGGTGCCGTACCGCTGAGCTGGGACACTGTACCTTCGTAGTCCTCCCGCTCATGACGCGTCATATCGCCAAGCCCGTTCCCGTTGCCTACGTGTACACCTGAGGTCGTGGGATCAATGGCCGTCGGGGGATCCTGGCCGACTGTGCTCCATTTGGAAAGGTCAAAGTCCACCACCAATGCACCTGAAGCTCCCGAGCCTTCGATGTTGAGCTTGAGGAGCGGGCGCCCCTGGGGGTCCCTTGGCACGGTGTTCACGAAGGGAACCGTGGCAATCCCGAACGGACCCGTTGCTGTAACCTGCGGATCCACGGTGATCGTGACGCCGCTGGCATTTTGAGGCAGAGAGCCTACGCCGAGGAAGGCGAACCGGGCGCCATTGTTATCGCGCAGGGCCCGCACGTTTATGACGCGGCCGTTGGGATCGTCGAACACAACACCAAGCGAGCTGCCGGTAGCGTTCGTCACCTCCACCTTGTAGACCTTGATCCACACTTGTGAGAAACCGGTGTTCATATCGTCTGTAGCGAAGACCGAAACTGAACGCCCCGAGGGCGGCGGCGTGGAGCCTCCGCCTCCCCCACCACAACCTGTGAGCGCCACTGCGGCGACCATTGCCACAGCGCCGAGCCAACCAAGACGTTTCAACGTGCGAATACCTCCTTTCGCGCACAAATGCAGCGTCTGCTGCACTTTTGGTAGGATCGTCGGGACCTCCAGGAATTGCCCCTCTGCAGTTACACAGGCATTCCGAAGGAAGCAACAGTACGGCCCACGCTACTTTCGTGCAGATCCGCGGGAGGTACCCGAGGTTAGACACCTTTTCCAACGAATGGGTTCCACGCCTTGCGAGTGCTTGGTTCCCGTACTTTTCGTAGATTTCAGCGGACGGAGCCGTAGTCCACCCGCTCCCAGCGCCGGCTCGCGATGGAGCGGTATGCAGCATCCAAAATGCAATTCACCACGTACCCGTCCTCAAAGGTTTCCCGCGGGGCTTTGTTCTGCGCTACACACTCCACGAAGTGGCGCATCTCCTCACGGTATCCGTATACCCACGCCTCATCCACGGGAGGGAAAAGCCAACCTGTTTCCGCGTCGGCCTTCTCTACAACGTACGACGCACCTGGCCGTGAGAACACCTTAAGCGGCGTCTCACGCGTAACATCCGTGAAGATGGCTCCCTCCGTCCCATACACCTCGTTCCGAAGGTCGAGCCCTCCCCGGGCAGTCCAGCTCAGTTCGCTCTGCCCTAACTCTCCGCCCTCGAAGCGCATCAGGAGCACGGCGTTATCCTCGGCGTTCGTGCGGCTGTGATGATAGAGTGTGTCGCCCCAGGCCAGCACCTCCACAACCGGGTTCTCCTTGCCCACGAATACGCGGGCCGCCTCGATTGTATGGCAACCCATGTCCAATAGCGCACCGCCGCCGGCAAGATCGGCATTCCAGAACCAGTCTTCGTGAGGCCCGGCGTGAGCCTCACGAGAACGTACGGTGAGCACGCGACCGATGCTCCCCTGCTGTATGTATGCGCATGCCTTCATCACGGCGGGGCTGAACACCTCGGTCTCTGCATAACCGTGCATCACTCCCGCGGCTCTCGCGGCCTCAAGCATCTCGCGAGCCTCGCCGGAATTGCGCGCCAAAGGTTTAGTACACACCATGTTCTTACCGGCCCGGGCACAGGCCAAGGCCAGGTCGCGGTGCACGTAATTCGGCACCGCTAACACGATCAAATCCAGATCCTTCCGCCGGATTACCCCCTCAACGTCAGTAGTTGCCTCGGGAATGGACCAGCGCCGAGCAAAAGCCTCTGCCCGCTCCTGGTGCACAGAGGCAACTACAGGTATTGTCCATCCCGCAACATCCTGCAAGCCCTGCAAGTAGAAGTTGGCCACAAAGCCGCTCCCAAGAAGGCCAATGCGTACGCTCATCGCTGTATGGACCTCAGTTCACGTTGATCGTAGCTGCCGTTACTGTTCCATATTGGGAGGTGGCCGTAATGGTAGTCTGCCCGTGGGCCACCCCGGTGACCTTGATGGTGCTGGTGGTCTGCGAATCCGTCAGGAGTGTAACGGTGTTGTTGGGCGCCGCCGGCACGGAGGCAATCGCCGGATTACTTGAGGTGATGGTGAATGTACCGCCTTCCGGCACAGGAGATGTTGGGCCAACATTCACATAGGCGTCACACTGGGTATTCACAGGGATGCTTGATGTACTTAGGCTCACGCTCCCCACGGAGGTCGTACTTTTGTCTCTTTGCACGTCGGCTGCGCGGCTGTGCCCCACACCCGTCCAGCGGTAAAATAGCGCACGTGCCCCAGGCCCAGATATTGCAAGGGTAAGCGCCATGATCAGCCATGCGGCTAGGATGCCCACTCTTCGCCATTGTGATTCTTGCACGCTTCGTTTCAATGCAGTGTCCTCCTTCGGTTGTACCTTTCCGCAATAACCATTCGGCTGGGCAACATGCCAAGTCAGGCTCAGACTACGCCCGCAACTCCTGTTCCCCGTGGGAGCCGCGGGAAGAGCGCTGTGCCGCTTGGACTGCCGCTATCTCGTTCGCCTGACCGGCCGCGAATGCAGCCTCAAAGCGGGCCTTACCCAGGATACTCCGGGCTTGCTCTTCCACTTTGGCTGCCAACGGCCCGGGATCCGCTACCTTAGGCACGGATAGCGAATGCGCGGCTCCCAATAGGATAGCCGCCTGCTCCCCGTCGCCCTCTTGCAACGCCACCCAAGCCAACCCCACTCGACCTCTGTATGCGTACTCACCCTGAATAGGCTGCCCCATTTGTGTGGCGCGCCGAAATGCGTCCCGAGCTTCGGCCAGATCTCCGCACTCTGCGGCTACTTCTCCAAGGTGGCATAGATCGCGCACTTCAGAAAGAACATCCCCCAGGAAACGCGCCAATTCCAGGCTCTCGCGAAAGGCGTTGCGGGCTCCGGGCAAGTCACCCATTTTGAAAAGCACCTCGCCCCAGTTATGACACACATGCACGAGCGCTCTGCGATCACCTATTCGGCGCAATATGGCCAAGCTCTCACCAAACAGTCGGCCGGCTTCCGCGAAATTCTGCTCCGCGAAAGCAATCTCGCCTAGGTTCGTCAAGCACTCGGCCATGGCGCCTTCGGCGCCCATTTCCCGGCGGATCCGCAAGCTGCGCCAATAGTAATTCCTGGCTTCGTCCAGTGATCCCTGCCGAAACGCGGCAATTCCCAGGTTGTTCAGTACTTTCGCCACGCCCTCAGCTTCTCCCAAATCCTCATGGAGCTTAAGACTTTCGCCCAGAACGAGCATCGCCTCCGCAGGGCTCTGGTGAAACACCAGTGCCAAGCCCAAGTTATTGAGCGTTCTGGCCGTGCCAGAAGTATCGCCTAACTTACGGAATATGCCTAGCGCGGCCTCGTAATGCGCTACGGCGTCGCTAAAATCGCTCTGGGCATAGGCAAGGATCCCGGCCCCGTTGTGCGCCATCGCCCAGCCCCGCGTGCTCCTCCTCACCCGGTGCGCCATGACGGATGCCAGATGGCGCCGCCCCTCGCTGAGGTACCCACGTAGGAACCAAAAACGCGCAAGTGCCCCTGCTAGGCGAAGCCCGTCCTCGTCATGGGTCGGCAAAAGTCGGCACCATTGGATGGCAGCACGCATGTTGTCGTGTTCGCGCTCCAGACGTTCCAGCCACATCGCCTGATCGGGGCCAATCAAGCCTGTGGAGGCTTCCTCGGCCATGTCCCGGTAATACGTGAGGTGGCGCTCTCTTAAGTTCTCGGTCTGGCCGGAGGCGGAGAGTTTTTCTTGGGCGAATTCCCTCACCGTCTCCAGGAGCCGATACCGCAACGCTTCGCCGTCCTCATCCACCACCACCATGGATTTGTCCACAAGGGCAGTCAAGTGCTGCAAGACCGTATCGTCGGCCGGCCAGGTGTCGCAGCACACAAACTCTGCCGCCTCCAACGTGAAACCACCGGCGAATACGGCCAACCGTTGCAAAAGAAGCTTCTCCTCCTCGGAGAGTAGGTCGTAGCTCCATTCGATTGTCGCCCGTAATGTGCGATGGCGCGTCATAGCCGTTCGCATGCCCCCCGAGAGCAGCGCGAAACGGTTGTTCAAACGCTCCGCTATCTGTTCCAGAGAAAGGACGCGCACTTTTGCCGCAGCCAATTCGATGGCCAGGGGAATACCATCTAGGGCTCTGCAGATGCGAAGGAGTGTACTTGCAGACTTTGCATCCGCCTTGTATCCGGCCACCACTGCGTCGGCCCGATCTAGGAATAGTTGTACGGCGTCACATTGCAGGATCTCGGCTGCCTCACCGGTATCATGTATGGGCACGGCTAACGAGGGCACACGCCACACCGTCTCCCCGGCCACTCCCAGAGGTTCTCGGCTGGTTGCCAAGATGCGTACTTCCGTACAACGCCGCAAAAGGTACTCTGCCGCCCTGGAAGCGCCGTCTAGCAAATGCTCGCAGTTGTCCAAAATGATCAGCGCTTCCTTGTCTTGAAGCTGATCGGCTATCGCCTCGAGCACCAGGCGCTGGGCATCTTCTCGCACATTGAGTGCGGCTGCGATGGCTCCGGGCACAAGGGAGGCATCGGTAATGGAGCCTAGCTCCACCAACCACACACCGCCATTGAAGTCTGCAGCGGACTCTGCTGCTACATGGAGTGCCAAACGCGTCTTCCCGCACCCACCGGCACCGGTAAGGGTAACAAGACGATGTGCGCCGAGATGTCTGCGCACCTCCTCCATCTCGCGATCTCGTCCGATGAAGCTGGTGAGATCCACAGGCAGGTTATGACGAGCGACACTCAAGGTGCGCAGCGGACCGAACTCTGCAGGTAAAGCCGGGTGTGCAAGCTGGTAAAGGTTCTCGGGGCGTTGCAGGTCCTTCAGTCGGTGGAGGCCCAATTGACGCAGCGTGGCACCCTGTGGCAAGCGATCTTCTACCAAGGAAGCTGTCGTCTGCGAAAGGAGGATCTGACCTCCATGGGCTGCGTCCCGAATGCGCGCAGCTCGGTTGACAGCAGGGCCAAGATAATCTCCGCCGCTCTCTTCTGCAGCACCTGTATGGATGCCCATCCGCGTTCGCAAAGGGCGCTGATGGGGAATAAGATCGCCCGTTTCCCAATCTCCGGCTTCACCTTCGGCTAGAGCCATCTGGATGGAGAGTGCTGCGGCAACGGCTCCAGACGGCTCGTGAAACACGGCGCAGACACCATCGCCAAGGGTCTTGAAGATGGTGCCGCCGAAGCCGGTGATGATATCCTCCATCACGCGGTCATGGTGCGCAAGAGCTTGGCGCATCACGGCTGGGTTAGCCTCCCAGGCCTTGGCGCTCCCCTCGATATCCGTAAGCAAGAATGTAAGCAGCCCTTCCTGCCCGTCCATCACACCCTCCACCCATCACCCCAAAAACGGCAACCGCAGCCACATCGAAAGACGCACACGTTTCGGAATGAAAAACGTCCGGTTGAGCGGGGACTACCCGCGTTAACCGGACGGTCTCCTGAGCCTCAGAGCGGACTCGAACCGCTGACCTTCGCTTTACAAGAGCGTTGCTCTACCAACTGAGCTACTGAGGCGCATTATGTTAAGACGTCTCCTTCGGCGCGCTGGTGTCAGAACGGCGCCGCTGCCTTGCCACTACCACTGCACGGTCCGCGGTTGGTGCTGCAAGCTTGCTCCTTCGTTGGAGCGCCAGTCCCAGCCTGGCAGCAGCCGCAGCTCCATCCTGCAACAGTAGTAGACCCACCTTACGCTTTACACGTTGGAGTGCGTTGTCTATACATTTGGTATGGCACTGCAACTCCCGTGAAATCTCTCGGTACGTTTTGCCTTCAAGATAGCGTTGCAGAACGCGCACTTCCAGGTCCGAGAGCGCTCCCGCCACTTGCTCCCTCAATACCACAGCATTCCTGCGATCCATCATGGAAGCGGCGGGATCTTCCACGCGCTCGTCGGCAATGTACTCTATGAGTGTACCCTCTCCATCCCAATCGAGTACCGGATGGTGGAGCGATATATATTCATTCAGCGGGCCATGCTTCTGTCGAGTAGCGGTTTTGACGGCTGTTATGATCTGACGGGTGACGCAGAGCTCGGCGAAGCCGCGGAATTGCCTCAGCCGATCGGTGCGGTAATCACGGATGGCCTTAAAGAGGCCAATCATGCCTTCCTGGATCACGTCATCCCTGTCTGCCCCTGTAAGATAGTAGCTGCGGGCCTTGCCCTCCACCATGTGCCGATATTTGGCCAGAAGATATTCCACGGCGCCGGGGTTCCCTTCGCGGGCGCAGGCCACTACTTCTTCGTCGGACATCATGGCGAAGTTGAGACGTCCATCCAGTCTAGGTGAGGCCATGGCAACCCTCCCCGTCGCCGAGGGCGGCACCTGCGCGTTGTGCTCCCGGCAGCTCCGTCGCCGGCACAAGCCCGGCCGATACTCGTACGGATGCCCGCAGAAATGCGGGGTACCGCCACGATCTTGAATAATATAAACAAAGCCTGCGGCAATGTCAAGGGCGCGAGGCAAGCGGTACGCCTCATCGTAAACCGATGCCCGCAGGAACACAGCCGGCTATGTTCTGCGCTTAGCACAGGCGGATCGCCTTGGCGCCCACATCAGCGCCGAACCGCCCGGCACTTGCCACACCCCTTGCACCGTGGTAGAATAGCTTTGCACAGGGCGCTGCGCCCTGCAGGTGATTGGTGATGTTCCGCTGAAGTTCTGAGCCAACACCCATAAACATGGAGATCGTCTCGGTACGCCGAGTGGCAGCCCCCGTATATGGGGGAATCGCGAGGCAAACCGGCGGTCATCCGCCCGTGCTTATCGGGTTCAAGAACTCAGGGGCACACGGCACCGCGGGGCTGCACACCAGAAAGAGAAATGGCCGGATGCATGCATCCGGCCATTCTCATTCGCCCACCGTCCTACCGAGCCTCAGTGACTTCCATAATTCCGGAACAGCTCGCTCACGGAGCTGTCCTCGTGGATGCGCCGAATGGCATCCGCCAACAGGCCCGCTACGGAAATCACATGGATCTTCTGGTGCTGTTTATGATTGGGGAGAGGGATTGTGTCGGTGATGAGCAAGCTCTTGAGCACAGAAGCATCCACTCGCTCTACGGCCTGGCCAGACAGAACGCCATGCGTGCAGCACGCGTGGACCTCCTTGGCGCCACGATCCATAAGGGCCTTGGCCCCCTCCACAATGGAGCCACCGGTGTCAATCATATCGTCAATCATTACACATGTGCGCCCTTCCACATCGCCGATGATCTCCATAATCTCCACGCGGTTGGCTTCCGGGCGCCTCTTGGCGATAATGGCGATGGGTGTTCCCAGATGCTCGGCCAAGGCTCGTGCGCGGGCCACACCTCCCACATCCGGGGATACCACCACGGTATTGCCATCCTGAAGACCGCGCTGTTTGAGGTCATCTGCGATGAGGGGCCCCGCATAGAGATGATCCACGGGAATATCGAAGAAGCCCTGGATTTGCCCCGCATGGAGATCCACGCAAAGCACGCGGTTCGCTCCCGCTACCGATATGAGGTTCGCCACGAGGCGCGCGCTGATGGGTTCACGCGGTTTAATCTTCTTGTCCTGCCGTGCATACCCGTAATATGGGAGCACAACCGTAATCCTGCGCGCAGAGGCCCTCCGGAATGCATCAATCATGATGAGCAATTCCATGAGGTTGTCATTCACGGGATAACACGTGGATTGAATGAGGAATACATCAAGGCCGCGGGCACTCTCTTCGATCTTTACCTGGATTTCACCGTCGGAGAAGTGCCTCACAATAATCTTGCCGATCTCAACATTCAGGTTCGCTGCGATCTTATGCGCCAGGTCCGGATTAGAATTTCCAGTAAAGATCCGCAGCGTATCATGTTCTACCATCTGTTCCCCTCTGCCTCTTCTGACGCTGAGACCACCCTACTCCTTGGTGCCCTTGGTCCGCTCCTCTCGCCGGCGCTTCGCCCACCCAGGCTTCACGGTCTGCCTGCAGCGGGCGATTACAAGGGCATCGGCAGGTACGTCTTCGTCCACCGGGCTTGCAGCGGCAACGTAAGCGCCATCGCCCACTTTAACCGGCGCGATTAACGTGGCATGGGAGCCTACAAATGCCCCCTCGCCGATTACCGTTCGATGCTTGGCCGTTCCATCATAGTTGCACGTAATCGTGCCCGCTCCGATATTCGTTCCTGCGCCCACGTCCGCATCCCCCAGATAGCTGAGATGCGCCGCCGAGACGCGCTCGCCGATTACGGAGTTCTTCAGTTCCACAAAGTCCCCAATCTTGGCGCCATCGGCGATCCGACATCCAGGGCGCAGGTTCGCGAAGGGACCAATCCGAACGCCCCTCCCGATGGTGCATTCCACAATCTGGGACGAAATGATGGTACTCCGATCCCCCACAGTAGTGTCCACGAGCCGAGCACATGGTCCGATCACGCACCCCTCACCGATCTGAGTGGCACCCTCTAGGAATGTTTGCGGGTGAAGTACCGTGTCCATTCCGACGGAAACACCCACGTCCACATACGTGGCGTGAGGATCTGTGATGGAAACGCCTGATAGCATCAGATCCTCCACGATGCGCCACCGCATAATGCGGGCAGCCTCTGCAAGCTCCACACGGGTGTTGACGCCTAACACTTCGTGCACGTCATCGGCCGCCACAGCCTCCACGCGTTCCCCTCGCGAGGTGAGCACCCCGATGACATCGGTAAGGTATATCTCCCCTTGCGCGTTTTCGGAGCGCACCTCGCGCAGGGCATCAAAAAGGAGGGAGGCTCTGAATGCATATAGGGAAGGGTTCCACTCCTTGATGGCGCGCTCCTGCTCGGTAGCATCCTTATGTTCCACAATTCGCAGCACGCGGCCATCCGGTCCACGAACTACGCGCCCGTAACCGGTGGGATCATCCAAATAGGCCGTGAGGAGCGTCGCAGCCGCTCCCGTGGCCTCGTGGGCTTCCAACAAGCGCCCAATCGTTCCTGGCCGAAGAAGCGGCACGTCGCCCGCCAAGACCACTACGGTCCCATCCCAATCCTTCAGCAAGGCTTGCGCCACCCTCGCGGCATCTCCGGTGCCTAGGGGCTTTGGCTGCAGAACGTACTCTACATCATTGCCGAGGCCGTGTTTGACCGCGTCGGCCTCATGCCCCACCACCACAATGATACGTGGGATGCCTGCACCTCGGCAGGCCTCGATGACGTGACGGGTAAGCGCTCGCCCGCATATGGGATGCAGCGGCTTGGGGATTTTTGAGCGCATTCGGGTGGATTTGCCGGCTGCAAGGATAACTGCCGCCCGAGCCGAGTGCTGCAGAGAAGTTAAGGAGGATTGCGTATCACACATGGGTTGTCACAACTCCTACCGTGCGCAACAGGGGATCAACCACCGCGCCCGCTCCATATAAACACCGGGGCCCGCTACCTACGGCCGAGCCGGCGATCCATTATACACCCTTTCCTTCCAGCGGTAAATGGCAAAAGCTTAAGGAATAGGCATCGTATGCCGAACATTAAATCAGGAGACGGGAATGGTCGTCAGAGCCCGAGGCGCATCTACTCATCCTACGAAGGGAACAGGGCAATCTCCCGCCGGAAGCGCAGGTGTGTGCTGCGCAAGGAGGTAGCGCGCTCGGAGGTGCAAACATCCAAGCGTCCAAAGGAACCTCACGTCGCAATTCTTTGTAATCGCGAGCCCCTGTTATGCGCAATCTGCCCGCTAAAGCCCGCATTTACATCCTGGCTGTGTATCTCTTCGGCATCGAAGCGGCCATCTGTTCCTTGGTCTTCAAGAGCCCACCGACGTCTGCTGCGTCATGGGAACTGCCCCTGTTTGCAGCCCTAGCGTTACTGGCCGGGGGCAAAAAGGTGCGGCTCATGCGGCACAAGGGTTCCGAAGACGTAGGTTCCATGTCCCTGGGCTTTACCATTACCTTCATGGCGCTCCTACGGCTTGGTCCAGGCGCCGGCCTACTCGTGGCAGCCCTTGGAACGCTTTCCGGATGCCTGTACCCCCGACGGCAACATCTTTACCAGGCGGCTTTCAATGTGTCGCTGGCGGCATTGGAATCGTGGCTATCGGGGATGGTGTTTCTTATATTCAACGGATACAGCCTCATCATCACCCCAGCATCCTCGCTGCCGGCAGCATCTGCAGCCACGCTCACGTACTATTGCATCAACACGGGCGGGGTAGCCATGGCCATCGGTTTCAGCACCGGCCGGAGCCCGTATGAAGTGTGGCACAATTCGTTCCTTTGGACCGCTCCGAGCTATTTCATGGGTGCTTCCGTAGCTACATTAGGGCTCATTCTGTTCGGTCACAATATCGGCGTAGCCCTTCTGTTCGGATCGCCCGTGGCGTACTTCACGTACCAATCGTACGCAGTCTATACCGCACGTGCTGAAGAGAAGCAACAACATATCGAGGAGCTTCAGCTAAGCCAGGAACGGCTCGCAGACCTCTATCTTGCAACCATCAAAAGCCTGGCTTTGGCAATAGACGCGAAGGATCAATATACGCATCAGCACATTCTACGCGTGCAACGCTACGCAGTGGCTACGGCCGAACGATTGGGCATGACGGGAGCCGAGTTGCAAGCGGTTACCACAGGCGCCCTACTCCACGACATCGGGAAGCTCGGCGTTCCGGAATATGTGTTATTGAAACCCGGCCGCCTTACGGACGAAGAATTCGCCAAAATCAAGAAGCATCCCGAAATCGGTGCTGCAATCTTGGACCCCGTGGAGTTCCCTTGGCCCGTGGTTCCTGTCGTGAAGCATCATCACGAGAAGTGGGACGGCACAGGATACCCGGATGGCCTTAAAGGAGAAGAGATTCCCCTTACTGCCCGCGTTCTTGCGGTTGCAGATGTGTACGACGCCCTTACCTCCACCCGCTCATATCGCAGCGCCTGGAGCCACGAAAAGGCGCTGGAAGTGATCCGCCAAGGTGCCGGAAGCCATTTCGATCCCAAGGTAGTGGATGCGTTCCTGGAGGTGATCACGCCCCTGGTGGAGCAGATGGCCAAAGAAGGCTTCGGTCCTTTAGCCACCAAACAGGCACAATCGCCTGCCGTGCCCTTGGCATCCAAGTCCGACCAAGCCGTGCGTGACATTCAGCGTGCCTCTTCCGAACTTTGGGCGCTATACGAAGTAGCCCAGACCCTTTCTGCTTCCATCGGCCTCAAAGAGACCCTTGACATCCTGGCAGGGAAACTCTCTGCGATTATGCCGGGCACCGCGTGCATCTTCATGCTGAAGGATGGTACCAGCGGCAGACTCGTGTCAAAAGCAGCGGTAGGAGTCAACAGCGCGTTCTTCCGGGGGTGCGCCACCATCAACGGTACCTCCAGATCCTTTACTGTTGCCCGCACACGCAAGACCTATTGGGGCCCGTATGATCCGGACGACCTGATGCTCACAAGTGTGGAAGGCGCGGAGTGGACACCTCTGAACAGCGCCCTCATCGTGCCGATCATCCATGAGGCAGAGGCACTCGGCACAATCAATCTGTACCATCCCATGCCGCACGCCTTCGGTCCCCACGATCGCCAACTGCTGGAAACCATCGCCGACCGGGCCGCCATGGCGATCTTCAACGGCCTTCTTTTTGACCGAACCCGAAGCCATGCCCTCACGGATCCCCTTACTGGCTTGCTCAATTTGCGCTATTTGCACCAATACGTCAATGATCGCTGCTCGCGCACCGCAATTCAACTTCCTGCAACGCAGCGGCTTCTGCCGCCAGGCGAAGATGCCAAGTCCGGTGATCCCGGCAAATGCCCGGCATATCCCCGAACAGACCGTTTCGCCCTCCTCTGCCTAGATCTAGACAGCTTCAAACCCATCAACGACAACTTTGGCCACCAGCGTGGCGATGAAGTTCTCAAGGAGCTGAGCAAGGTCTTCCGAAGCAGCATTCGTGAGGGAGATATCGTGGTGCGCTACGGCGGCGATGAATTCGTGATCGTACTCCAGGACGCGGGCGAAAAGGAAGCTGTTGCCATGTCCCGGCGACTTCAGGAGGCTGTGGCTTCGTTTGACCCGGGATTGGTCCACCCGCGCCTAGGGGCGATTCGGCTGGGAGTAAGCGTAGGGTACGCCTGCTATCCCCAAGATGGCGACGATTGTGCGTCCCTCCTCGCCGTAGCCGACACCCGCATGTACGGCCAAAAGTCGGAGCGCAAGCTAGGCTTGCTGGCACACGGAACGCGCCTCCGGCGGAAACCGACACAGGAAGATGCACGGCGGCGAGCAGCGTAGGTTCCGAAGAATAAAGTTTGGCGAAACCGCCGTTCCGGACGCAACACGTGCCCGGGGGCGAGTCCGGGAACCGTTACCTGGAACATTCGGAGTGCTCCCGCGAGGCGCTCCGATACGACGCTTTGCTAAGCAATGGGGCATGGCAAGTGACCCATACGTTGAAGACCAAATGTACGCGATCGCGTAGGCGCTTTGTATAGGAAAGGAGAAACGCACGATGCATGCAGAACGTGAACTGCTCCCGGATCGGCGCTCTGCGTTGCGGCAACCCATCCAAGCGATATCCGTAATTGTTCGCGACGACACGAACGCTCAATACCAAGGCGAACTCCTAGAAGTGAGCCGCTCAGGGGTCCGGTGCGCATTGGCGGCCGACCTGCCGATCGGAGCTCAAGTAGTCATCGAGCCCCCAGATGGATCCGAGCTAAGGCCGGCGCGTGGCATCATCATCCGGCGCATAGATGCATCACCGGGCCGGCCTGCGACGCCGGTGTATGGCATCCGCTTTGCCGATGAGGCGGAGGTTCGCCGCCACACGTGGTGGCTCACACTGCGTAAGGCAGCCTAATATCCCGAGAGGTTCAAGCGCGTCCCTTGCGCGTGGCGGGTGCAGGAATTGGCAGCCCACCGAGAGAAGATAGGTGTGGACCGGGCACGCAAGCCACCAGCGCACCGTTGTAGTCTCCGCCCGGTAGTCCATGCTTGTTGAGCCGCCTCCAGGCGTTCAACGACGAACCCGATACTCAAGGAGGATGCCGTCATGACTGCCCCCCACGCTGCCGTCCCCAGGCTCACGCTTGCCGATCGCATGGCGGTCCTTGGCACCGAAACCGCCTTCGATGTATTAGCCAGAGTGAATGAGTTGCGGGCGGCGGGACGCGACATTATATCGTTCGGATTAGGTGAACCGGATTTCGACACTCCCGCACACATTCGGCAAGCAGCAAAAGATGCATTAGATGCCAACCAGACGCATTACGGGCCGTCCAACGGGCTGCCTGCATTGCGTGAGGAGATTGCGCGATACATCTCGCGAACGCGAGGCGTGCCCGTAGGTCCGGACTGGGTAGTGGTGTCACCCGGGGCAAAACCGGTGATTTTCGCCGCCCTCAGCGCCCTGGTGAACCCCGGTGACGAGGTCATCTACCCATCACCCGGATACCCGATCTATGAGTCCCTGGCCGCGTGGCTAGGTGCCCGTACGATACCGGCGCAGCTTGTGGAACAACAGGGCTGGGCTTACGATATAGACGCCCTGCGTCGCCTCATCACAGACCGTACGCGCGTCATCGTCCTGAACAGTCCGCACAACCCTACCGGGGGGATGCTCGGCCGGCGGGATATTGAAGCCATAGCGTCGCTGGCATTGGAGCACGATCTTTGGGTGATCAGTGACGAAGTCTATTCCCAGATCGTGTTCGATGGCGAATTCTATTCCGTCTTCAGCGTTCCCGGCATGGAGCATCGCACTGTCCTTGTGGACGGCTTCTCCAAGACCTACGCCATGACAGGCTGGCGCATCGGATTTGGCGTGTGCCGCCCCGATCTTGCAGCCCAGCTCGCCCGCATCGAGACGAATGTCCATTCCTGTACTGCCACGTTCACCCAGTGGGCGGCGCTTCAGGCTCTTCGAGGTCCCCAAGATGAATCCCGCGCAATGACGGCAGCTTTCGCCCGGCGTGCCAAGCTGATCACCGAGCTGCTGAACGACCTTCCCGGCGTGCAGTGCGTGCAGCCCCGGGGGGCGTTCTATGTATTCCCAAACGTGACGGAAGCATGCCGCCGTAAGGCCCTCCCCAACGCCAATAGCCTTTGCGACTATCTGTTGGACGAGGCCGGCGTGGCAGTGCTCCCACGGACGTGCTTCGGCCGCCGTCTGGAGCATGAGGAATACATCCGTCTTTCGTATGCCACATCCGACGAGAACATCGTTGAGGGCCTTACGCGAATGAAGCGGGCGCTTGGGAGTTAGCCATAATGGCTTCCCGCGCAGATCCATGGGTGCTGGCCCTCGACATCGGCACATCACGCGTAAAATGTGGGATATTCGATGCCCTGGCCCAGCCCGTTGCGGGCATGCATACGCAGCGACCACTGCGCATGAAATCGCCGGAAGCCGGTGCTGCCGAAATAGATCCCCGCCACATGTTGCGCGCGTGCACCGATTGCGTGGACGAGGTTCTTGCCAAAGCGGACGCCCAGGCGAGTCGCATTGCGGCTGTGGGAGTGTGCTCCTTCTGGCATAGTATGCTCGGCATCAACTCGCGCGGGTCTGCTGTTACCCCCATTTATACATGGGCGGAAACCAGAGCATGGCCTCAGGCAGAATGGCTTCGCTCACACTGTAACGAGGAGGCGGCGCACGCTCGCACAGGGTGTCGCTTCCATCCCAGCTACTGGCCGGCCCGCCTTCTTTGGCTGAGGGCTACCCGCTCCGAACAATTTGGGCGAACCTCTATGTGGCTCTCGCCTGCCGATTGGCTCCTGGGGCGATGGCTCGGTACGTCCGGCTGCTCGGTGAGCATGGCATCCGCCACCGGCATCTTTCACCAGCAACGGTGCGATTGGGACGAGGAACTCCTAAACATTCTGGGAGTCTCCAAACTTCAGCTCTCCGCCATAACCGATGTAGACGCGCCCTTGGGCAGGCTCGCTCCCCTTTGGGCAAATCGCTGGCCCGCCTTGGCAGATGCAGAGTGGATTCCGGCCATCGGGGATGGGGCTGCATCGAACGTAGGCTCGGGATGCGAGGGCGAAGACCGGGCGGCGCTGAACATCGGCACTTCTAGTGCACTCCGCGTGGTCACACAACAACCGCCACTCCGCATCCCTGGGGACCTTTGGTGCTACCGGCTGGACCGGGCGCATAGCATCTTGGGCGCTGCCTTCAGTGATGGCGGACAAGACCTGGAATGGGCGCGCAGGGTCCTTCGCCTCACGGCGCAAGATCGTGCCGCCATCGGAGACTGTGCGCCTACACGGGATGCGCCGCTCTTTGCACCGTTTCTTGCAGGAGAGCGATCCTTTCGTTGGCGAGCGAATGCCAAGGGAGCCATTGTGGGCCTTTCCATAACAACGGGCGCCCGAGAGATTTTGCGTGCAATTCGGGAAGGTCTGGCTCTTCGCGTGGCTGCAGCGAGCCGTATCCTGCGGGCGCAATTCCCGAACCTGAATCTCGTGGTGGCATCGGGCGGCGGATTAGCATCCGTACCGGGCTTCGCCCAGCTCCTTGCGGATGCCACGGGAATTTCGGTCCTGGCAGCAGAACATTTGGAAGCCACGAGCCGGGGCGCAGCGGTGACAGCATTGCGTGCCCTTGGCATTTGGACGGGCGCCGAGCCGGCCCCTCTTCCAGAAGGAGAGCGCTTCGAGCCCCATTGGGATCATTACGCCGACTATCAGGAACGCTTAGCTCAGCAGGAAGACCTGATCCGCCGATGTACGTGATCTGCTGTACCGCTCTCTGGGTGCCCCTAGCCACGTTTGTCACGTACATGCACAAATGTTGGGTGGCCAGCCGGCACCCTTCCCACACCGGGGTCTGCTGGCAACCGTTTACCGTGCGGGTGTACGGATCGCCGGCCATTGGCTATACTTAATGGTTGGTGAAACCGGATCTGGCGGAATTGCCTACCCGCTCCTGCTGGTCTCCATCGCGCTCGGCGGGTCGTATTGAGCGGTCGCCAGGTTCATCGCAACTTGCGCAACGCTTCACCGCGATCACCAGAACTCGGAGGGCCCGCACTCGGCGGGCGACGAACGGAACGATGCATTTGTACTCGATCATTCTACAGGGTGCGCACAGCCAACCGAACCGCCCGGCCATCTACTTTCGCGACGCAATGCTTACGTATGCAGACCTTTTTGCTCGGGTCAATCAAACTGCCCACATGCTTCAGTCCCTGGGCATATCCGCCGGGGACCGCGTGGCACTGCTTCTGCCGAACCTCCCCGAGTTCACCATCTCGTACTATGCCATTACCGCCATCGGTGGAGTATGCGTACCCGCGAATCCCCTCCTCAAGGCTCCAGAGCTCGTGCACATTTGGGGTGATTCCGAAGTCCGCGCAGTAATCACGGCGCCGGGCATGCTCGCTACTGCCCTCCTCGCCAAGGAAAGTTTGCCCTCCCTGGAACACATCTTATGCGTGGGGAACGCTGAAGATCTGCCTCCGGGAGTAGCCTCCTTCAGAGAGCGGATGCATGGAGCTTCCGCGGAACCCATAAGCGAGGTTCCCGTCCCAGAGGATGCGCCTGCGGTAACGATTTACACTTCCGGCACGGAAGGCCGACCTAAGGGCGCCCTACTCTCCCACCGCAATCTTACGGCGAACTGCAAGCAGGTGTCTCAGGCGCTGCATTTTGATGAGAGGGATAACTTTCTCTGTGTGCTCCCCTTATTCCACTCCTTTGCAGGCACAGTTTGCCAAAACACGCCCCTCTATTGCAGATCGGCCATGACGATCATGGAGATGTTTCATCCTGCGCGCGTTTTGGAAGCTATAGAGCGACACCGCATCACCATATTCGCCGCGGTGCCCGCCATGTACGCAGCACTCCTTCAGCACCCCATGGAACGAGAGTATGACCTATCCAGCCTCCGCGTTTGCGTGTCCGGTGGAGCGCCCATGCCTGTTGCGGTGATGCAGGAATTCGAGCGCCGTTTCAACGCAGTCATTATAGAAGGGGACGGCCCCACGGAGTGTTCGCCCGTTACCTCTGTGAACCCACTTTACGGGGTGCGCAAGCCGGGCACCATCGGTCTCCCGATACCCGGTGTGGAAATGCGCATCTTCGACGATGAGGATCATGAACTACCGCCGGGACAGATCGGCGAGATTGTGGTTCGCGGGGAGAACGTAATGTTGGGATACCACAATCAGCCGGAAGCCACCGCTCGGGCAATGCGCAACGGCTGGTACCATACAGGCGATCTGGGCACCGTGGACGAGGATGGCTACTTCAGCATCGTAGATCGCAAGAAAGACATGCTCATCGTGGGCGGCATTAACGTGTATCCGCGCGAAGTGGAGGAAGTTTTGTTCTCTCACCCTGCCGTAGCAGATGCGGCGGTAATCGGCGCTCCGGATGCCCTCCGCGGTGAGGCGGTCGTGGCGGTTGTGGTGCTGAAGCCAGGGTCCGCCGTGACTTCACGGGAGCTCATTCGGTTTTGCAGGGAGCGCTTAGCCAATTACAAGGTACCGCGGCGTATCATCTTCAAAGAGAGTCTGCCGCGCGGGGGCACCGGCAAGGTCCTGAAGCGCCTGTTGCGTAAGGAGATGGAGATGGATGCAACAGCAATAACCGAGGGAGCGTCATGAACGCCAAGGCTGCGGAGAGTCCGGCGCCCCACAAGGGCTTCGCCGCCAGCCTTGTTACGGATAGCCTCGATTTTGTGGGTGACACGGTAATGCTGGCCGGCCAGGCCCTGGGATGTATCCTCAGAGGCCGGGCCGCCCTTGCTCAAACGCTCCTTCAAATGAGCGCCATCGGCGTTGATTCCCTGCCCATCGTTGTGGCAATCACCTTTTCCACAGGCGCCGTGTTTGCCTACTACACGGCATCCGTGTTTGTGCGCTTCGGGGCAACAAACCTGGCCGGCGGTACGCTGGTGTATGGCTTCCTTAATGAGTTAGGCCCCGTTCTAGCCGGCGTGGCAGTGGCTGCTCGAAGCGGTGCGGCCATTGCAGCGGAAATCGGCTCCATGGTGGTAACCGAGCAAGTGGACGCCCTTCGTGCTATGGCGGTGTCCCCCACCCGCTACTTAGTGGCTCCCCGCTTGCTGGCGTGCCTGCTCATGATGCCCCTTGTCGGCGTATTCGCGGATCTTGCAGGCTCCTTTGGAGCCTACCTAATGAGCGGCTTCCACGGAGTGCCTCACCAGGCATTCCTCCAATCCGCCCGTACCTTCGTTGGCACCGGGGATCTACTCCGAGGTCTCGTGAAAACCCTCTGGTTCGGTTTCACCATCGCCGTCGTCGCTTGTCGCCAGGGATTGCGCACCAGCGGAGGTGCCACAGGCGTGGGGCGTGCCACCACGAGTTCCGTAGTGCTATGCGTGGTGCTCATTTTTATCTCTGACTTCTTCCTCGCCCAGATCCTTACGGGAGGAACGGTGGGTACTAAGTGAGCGCCGCATCTATCGAAGATGTGCATCTCACCCTTGCGGGTAAGCCGATCTTGAAGGGCATCAATCTGGAGGTCGGCGAAGGGGAGATCGCGGCCGTAATGGGAATGTCGGGCTCAGGCAAGACCACGCTCCTGAAGTGCATTACAGGCCTCCTCAAACCGACCGCAGGGCGCATTATTATCGGGGGAACCGATATCGTTCCCCTCAATGAACATCGCCTCAACGAAATCCGGCTGAGGATCGGCCTCGTATTCCAACATGCAGCCCTGTTCGATTCGCTCACCGTCTACGAGAATGTAGCTTTTGGCCTCGTCCACAACCGCAGGCTTCCTTCTGCCGAAATCCGACGCATCGTGCGCCAAAGGCTGGCGGAGGTGGGAATGGAGGGCGCGGAACATCTTTACCCTGCGCAACTGTCTGGGGGAATGCAAAAGAGGGTGGGCTTGGCCCGCGCCCTGGCCATGGAGCCCGCCATTCTGTGCTATGATGAACCGACAAGCGGTCTTGACCCGGTCATCGCCCGCACCATAGACGACCTCATCGTACGCACACGCGATCGAACGGGGGCCACGGCGATTGTGGTGTCGCATGATATCAGCTCGATCCTGCGCATCGCGGACCGCATCGCCATGATTGCCGACGGCTCCATTGTGGCGTGTGGAACTCCCGGCGAAATTCGCGCGTCGGAGGATGAGCGAGTTCAGGCGTTCCTCCAAGCACTCTAGGAGATGGCCGTTAAGACCGGGTAGCGCGCAAACAAGAGCCAACGGAGTTCAGCACAGGAACCGGCCACATGCATAGCGGGCGGGAACGCGAGCGTAGATCGTGGGCCGGGCAGCGGCGCTCCTTTGGATGCGGGCTGCGCGCTAAGGGCGGGAGAGCAAGATGGACACGAAAGCTGCCGGAAAGGTAGGGATCACCACACTCGTAGGGTTGGTGCTTTTCGCCGGGGTGTATTGGTACCTATCCCACGGTCTGTTTGATTGGACGCACTTCCGCCTTCGAGTGGTTTTCACAGACACAAAAGGGCTAATGGTCCAGACGCCCGTACGCATGAATGGTGTGGCCATCGGCGAGGTGGAGCGTATCGAGCTATCTCAGGACCCGGCCACTCGCCTCCGGCCTGTGGTAACACTGGCCATTCGCAATGAGTTCCGCGGGAGGATCCCGGCGGATTCCCGCATCGGCATCAGTTCCGGCATTCTGATCACGAATCCGCAGATTGAGATTGTGCCCGGTACCTCCACGGCCTCGCTTCAACCGGGAGACACGTGGCCCCAGCAATATGTGGAACCTCCTGCGGGTGCCCTGGCGCAGCTCTCTCCTGAAGCTGCTCAGGCGGTGAAGCAGTTGACCGCCACGCTACAACAGATGGGCCCGAACCTCAACCGCACCATAGCCCAGGTTCAGGGTATACTGAAGCGCACGGATGCAGTGATGGCCAACCTTCAGGCGGCCACGGGTTCCGCGAAGGAGATCATTGCAGATCCTGCCATTCGCCGGACGCTACACGCATCCCTGAACAATTTAAAAGCAACTACCGACACAGCGCGAGCCGCCGCCGCCTCCATCAGCCGGGACCTCAAGTTGATGGTGCATCGCAATAGCGGCAAGTTCGACGAGTTGGCCAACGGAGCTGTGGATTTGCTGCAACGCCTGGGGGACACGGTGGATGCCGCGCGGAGCGCTCTGACGCGGCTCACGGAACAGGTTACGGACCCGCGTTTGCAACAATCCCTCCTGGACACGCTGGATCTGGCTCGGGCCACGGTAGCAAGGTTCAATCAGATCGCCTCGGACATCCACCAGATCACCGGAGACCCCTCTATCCAATCCAACATCAAAACTACCATGGAACAGCTCAAGGAGACTTCCGAGGAGGCACGCCCTTTGGTGGAGCGTCTGAACAATCTGGTAGGCTCGATCCACATACCCAAGGGACCGCCGAACTTCGGCATCGGGCGACCGGAGTTCAATATAGATTTCCTTGAACGGGGCAACGCGCCACATTTTCGTTCAGATGTGTCCATGAGGTTGCCAATCGGCTCGCACAACGCCTTCAACCTGGGCATCTATGACTTCGCAGAACGAAACAAGCTCAACGCCCAATACGAAACAGACCTGGGGCGCACGGCCTCTTTGCGCTACGGCCTCTACGCTTCCAAGCTAGGAGTAGGACTTGGATGGCACGCAACGCGGTCCGCCAGCCTGGTTTTGGACCTGTATGAGCCCAATAATCTGCAATTCGATGCCCGGGCACTGGTAGGTCTGAACGACGATTTTTCACTTTGGTTGGGCGCCGACAATCTCTTCAAGCACACGGTGCCCCTCATCGGCCTTAGACTTCGCAGATAATTGAGATACGGGAGGAAGCAGCCTTGAAAGTCATTTTGAGCAGAGATATTCCCAAGGTTGGGAAAGACGGCGAAATCGTCAACGTAGCAGACGGGTACGCGCGCAACTATCTGTTTCCACGCCAATATGCCGTGCCCGCCACCGGCGGGGCTCTTCGAGCGTGGGAAGCACGCCGCCGACAGGAACAGCAGCGTGAAGCCCGCCGTGCACTCGAGGCACAGGCGGAGGCAGAAAAGCTTGCCAACCTCACACTCACGATCACCGCGCGCGTGGGTGGCGGCACCAAGCTCTTCGGATCGGTAACCGCCCAAGATGTTGCAGACGCAATCGCGCGGGAACGTGGCATCACCGTAGATCGCCGCCGTGTGTCCCTGGCAGATCCTATCAAGAACCTGGGGACGTACACGGTACCCGTACGCCTTCATACGGATATCGTGGTACCCATTACCGTAGAGGTCATCACGGAAGAAGAACTTCGGCGCCGCACCACGGCAGCAGAAGCCCCAGCCGATACCGCGCAAGAATAAGGAGCAGTCGCGTACCAACGTAAACCCCTTCCCCAGCTCCACATGCGCTGCTAACCGGATCGGGGATGGCGGTCGTAGATCGGCAACAGTTGGGCAAGGCAGACTTTGATGGATCGCGGGATTGATAGCGATGGCCGCTGAACGAAACACGCCTTTCGACCATGTGCCACCGCAGAGCCTGGAGATGGAACAGGCCACCCTGGGCGCCATGCTCATCGAACGCGCCGCGGTCGAGAAAGCAGGCGAGATCCTGAAGCCGGAGGATTTCTACCGCGACGCCCATCGCATTATCTTCGAGGCGATCCTCACGCTTTACGAGCGCGACGAACCGGTAGATATCCTCACAGTCCAGGAACAACTTAAATCCCAAGGCGACCTGGAAGCCGTGGGGGGAACGCCGTACATTATTCAGCTTACCGAGGCCGTACCCACGCCTGCGAGCGTAGAGTATTACGCCCGCATCGTGGAAGAAAAGGCGATCCTTCGCAGGCTCATTGATGCCTCTAACCAGATACGCGCGATGGCCCACGGAGAATACGGCGACGTCGCCGACGTGGTGGACGCGGCCGAGAAGGCCATCTTCGCCGTAGCCCAAAGGCGCATGGGTGCGTATTTTACGCCCATGCAGCCCCTTGTCGCCAGCGTCTTTGAGCAGCTTGAGCACCGCTCGGAACACAAAGACCAAACCACCGGCCTGGCCACACCCTTCGATGACCTGAACTATGCAACCGCAGGGTTCCAGCCGGCAGATTTGGTGATTGTTGCGGCGCGGCCGTCCATGGGGAAAACCTCCCTTGCCATGGGTATCGCCCAGCATGTAGCAATCCGCCAAAAGCTACCCGTAGCTGTCTTTAGCTTGGAGATGTCTAAAGAGCAACTATGCCTCAGGATGATCTGTTCCGAGGCTCGGGTGGACGGGCATAGCCTCCGCACGGGCTACTTAAGGGATGAGGATTGGCGGCGCGTGGGCGAAGCGTGTTCCATCCTCTCCAGTGCGCCCATCTTTATTGACGATAGCCCAGATATCTCGGCGCTGGAAATGAGGGCAAAGTGCCGGCGTCTTATGGCGGAACACGGCCTTGGCTTGGTGGTTGTGGACTATTTGCAGCTCATGCGGGGTCAGCGCCGGAGCGACAACCGCACCCAGGAAATCGGCGAGATCTCCCGCGCCCTTAAGTCCCTGGCTCGCGAGCTCCGTGTTCCTGTGCTGGCCTTGGCGCAACTCTCGCGAGCCGTGGAGCAGCGACCGGATAAGCGTCCCATGCTCTCGGACCTTCGCGAGAGCGGTTCCATTGAAGCCGAGGCAGACCTTGTGATCTTCATCTACCGAGACGCCTATTACAAAATGAAGGAAGCTGTGAGCGCCGAACTGGACGAAACCGAGAAGGAAGAACGGCGCCGGCGCGGCGAAGACAAAGTGGAAGAGGCCGAACTGATTATTGCCAAGCAGCGCAATGGCCCCACCGGCAAGGTAATGGTGGCCTTCCATCCCCATTACCTGCGCTTCGATAATCTGGCCAGAATACCCGGGCCCATTTGATGCACTCGACTCCCCAGGCCGGTGCGGGGAGCAGATCCTATTTCGGTGAAACGAGGACGACCGTGCGCATACTCGTAGTGGGCAATGGTGGAAGAGAACATGCGTTGGTGTGGAAGCTGGCCCAGAGCCCCCGTGCTGACCGCATCTATTGTGCACCGGGCAATGCAGGCATCGCCGAGCTCGCCGAGTGCATTAATCTTAAAGCAACGGATTTGGACGGCCTCGCCAACTTTGCAGCTACCCAAAAGATAGACCTCACGGTAGTGGGTCCCGAGGCTCCCCTTATCGCAGGCATCGTAGACCGCTTTGAGGCCCGGGGATTGCGCATCTTTGGTCCCTCTACCGACCCCGCCCGCATCGAGGGGAGCAAGATCTTTGCCAAGGAGCTCATGGCTCGCTATTCGATTCCCACTGCGGCGTATTGGCGTTGTGACAATCCAGAGGAAGGCCACGAGCACGTCCACGATTTCTTCACCCACCACCCCGAACCCGAGACGCGTCTCGTGATCAAGGCAGATGGCGCGGCTGCCGGCAAAGGTGTGATCATTGCCGAGAGTGAGGAAGAAGCCCACCAGGTTGTGGAAGACATGATGACGCGGCGCATATTCGGCGCCGCCGGCCAGCGCATCGTTTTGGAGGAATACCTTCAGGGTGAAGAAGCCAGCATCATGGCCTTCACCGATGGTGAGACTGTGGTCCCCATGCCGCCTTCCCAAGACCACAAGCGCGTGAACGACAATGACGAGGGCCCAAATACCGGCGGGATGGGAGCCTACACCCCGGTTCCCGTCATCCCCCCCACAACACTGGACACGGTGCTCCAAACCGTGCTACGCCCCGCCGTGCAGGCGATACGGGACTTAGGCATTCCCTATAAGGGAGTGCTCTACGCCGGCATTATGGTGACCGCCCACGGCGTGCGCACACTAGAGTTCAACTGCCGCTTCGGTGACCCGGAGACACAAGCGGTATTGCCTCTTCTTGAGAGTGATTTGATTGACATCATGGATGCAGTCGTGAACAGCTCCTTGGAGGGAATTGACGTTCGGTGGCGGAGTGCCGCCTCCGTAACCGTGGTAGCCGCATCAGGCGGCTATCCCGGCTCCTACGAAACCGGCAAGGTGATTACCGGATTGGATGTTGCCTGCCGCGATGCCCATGATGATTGCATCGTCTTCCACGCGGGGACGCGAGAACACGATGGCAAGATCGTCACTGCCGGGGGACGGGTGCTGAGCGTAACAGCTCTGGGAAGCGATCTCCCCCAAGCCGTGGATCGGGCGTACCGCGCTTTGGGCCGTATCCACTTCGATGGAATGCACTATCGGCGCGATATAGGAGCACGGGCACTTCGGGCTCTTGGCAACTGTTGACCCGCGCGACCCAGTACATCCCTTGACGACCGCCTTTGCGCCGACGCACGCGCTTAGGGTAAGCTGACGCCGGCCCAAGTTCAATGCGTCATAAGCAAGTAGAACAGGCACAATGTGGGAGGATCGAATGAGTTATCGCGTGGGGATTGTAATGGGCAGCGACAGTGATCTGCCCGTTATGCGAGAAGCGGCGTCGGTTCTAGAAGAGTTTGGGATTGAGAGCGAGATGCGGATCCTCTCCGCACACCGCACGCCGCGCCTCGCCGCGGAATATGCCGAGACTGCCGCAGATCGAGGGTTGTGCGCTATCATTGCAGGAGCTGGAGGCGCAGCTCATCTCGCCGGAGCAATGGCCGCATCTACCCCCCTTCCGGTAATCGGAGTACCCATCCAATCCTCTGCACTTAATGGCCTGGATGCGCTCCTCGCCACCGTTCAGATGCCGTCCGGCGTGCCTGTAGCAACCGTAGCCATCAACGGCGCCCGCAACGCCGGAATCCTCGCAGCACAGATTATAGGCGCCACAGATCCCAACATGCGCTCCAAGGTTGCTGCATTCAAAAAGAGAATGGCAGACCAGGTGGTCGCGAAGAACGAACGGATTGCGACGAACTAGGCACCCGTCGCGTACCCTGTATTCCGCCCGGGTAGAAAAGTATCGTAACGGTCCGCCCGACGCTCTGTGCGCCTAAGTTGCATGCGATGGAGCACTATACCTCCACCTGCACCACCTTAAGACCGGCATCGGTGATCCTCTGGATTAGGTCCGCAGGAGTCTGCACATCCGTTACCAAAATGTGGGCAGCCTGAATGGGTGCTGCGGCAGCAAAGGCGATTTTGCCCATCTTGGTCCAGTCTGCCAGCACCACAACTTCTTCTGCGTGGGCCATCATGCGTGCCTTAAGTTCTGCGGCGTCGAAATCCACCACGGTGAAGCCCGCGTCGGGGTGCACACCATTAAAGGACACGAACGCCCGATCCACGTGGAATGCCTCCAAAAAGCGTTCCGCCAACGGGCCTAACACCGCACGTCTTCGCGGCTGCACCAATCCTCCCACCAGTATCACATCTGTGGCGGGGTTCTCCATAAGAGCGAGGGCACTGGCTAGGGAGTTCGTAACCACGGTGAGTCTGCGGTGGCCGCGTAGGGCCAAAGCCAACTCATAGAGCGTAGTTCCAGCGTCTAGAAAGACCGTGTCGCCATCTTTCACGTAGTCTGCGGCACGGCGTGCGATCGCTCGCTTCTCCGCGTGGTGCATCACACGGCGCTCGCCATAGGGGGGCTCAAACAGAGTTGCGCTGGCAGGGATGGCTCCGCCGTGCGTCCTGCGCAGAAGGCCCCGAGCCTCCAACCTTGCCAGGTCGGTGCGGGCCGTTGGTAAGGAAACACCGAACTCCGCCGCTAACCCCTCTACAGTTACCTTGCCTTCTAGCCGCAGCCGCTCCAAGATCATCTGGCGGCGCTCTTCGGCGAAAAGCGTCTCCGAACCTCTTGAACCGTTTCTGGGCTTACCACGCGTATCCATGTTTCGCTTCTTTTCGATGGCGCCATTGATTTGCTTCGCTTTATAGCGTATCATAGTATACCGTGAGATGAGCCGTTAGTCGCATCGCAAGATGTATGGCGGTTGCAGCCGGGAGGCATGTGCCATGACGGAATGGACGAGGGAAGAGATCCTTAAGCTCGCGCGCAACTTCATGGAGGCACGTGTCCTACTCACCGCTGCGGAGTTGGATCTGTTCACGCTCCTATCCGAGCAGCCCACCTCGGCCGATGTTCTGGCACAGCACCTGCAAGCCGATCGGCGAGCCCTTACAATGCTCCTGGACGCCTTGGCTGCACTGGGCCTTCTTACCAAAGCGGACGGGCAGTATGTTGCCTGCCCGGCGGCTGCAGAGTACCTCGCACGGCACGGGAGCCACTCGGTGCTGCCGCTCGTCCTTCATCAGGCACACTTGTGGAATACGTGGTCCACACTCACGCACAAGGTCCTGGGTGAGCACGCACGTCCTGCTTCAGAGGGAGACCGGGCTCTTGAGGCCTTCATCGAGGCCATGCATGTGATCGCCGCTCCACAGGCCGACGCAATCGTCGGCGCGGTTGGAGCTTCGCATGCAACTAGGCTCTTGGATGTGGGAGGGGGCCCCGGAACATACACGGCAGCGTTTTTGCGCGCGGCACCTTCCCTGCGTGCCACGCTCTTTGATCGGCCACCTGTCCTCGAAATCGCCAAACGCCACCTAGCAGAAGCGGGGCTGCTGGATCGAGTTGCTCTGGTTGCCGGGGATTTCACCACCGATCCCCTTCCCGAGGGTCATGATTTGGCTTGGGTGTCCGCCATCATTCATCAGAACGGCCCTAACGAGAACATTGAACTCTTCCACAAGGTGCATGCAGCGCTAGTCCCCGGGGGCCGCATCGTCATTCGGGACCACGTGATGTCCGACGATCGCACAACTCCCCGCGCAGGAGCACTCTTCGCCATTAATATGCTGGTGGGCACGCGCGAAGGAGGCACGTATACGTTCGGCGAGATCGCAAGTTGGCTTGCAACCGCCGGTTTCACGAGCGCGCGGACGATCCGCGTGGGAACGAACATGGACAGCCTTGTAGAAGCCTACCGGCCGTGATGCGCTATTCTCCAGGGACGCCTTCAGCAATGATTGTTTATTGCGGCTTCGCACAACCCGATGAGCGGGTACATCGGAATTTCGTCGTCGCTGAAGCGCGAGCTCGCAGGAGACCGTTGGGATGACAACTCCTATCCTTCTGTTGCTGTACCTGGAGCTCGGGCCCGCACTCGGCCACATCCAGGCGCCTTTTGTGGACCCGTCAGCACTGTGGTCCCTTCCGCCTGGGCGCACGGCCATGGTGAACGCTTTATGGGGCGAGAACCCTGCCAATAAGCAATTTGGCAACGGGCGAACCCGCGTGGTAATCGCCGATCTTAAAGGACCAGGCATCATTACGATGATGCACTTTGCGCTGCCGCAAACGCTGCACTTGGATCGCCACACCGTATTGCGCATCTGGTGGGATGGTGAGAAGCACCCTAGCGTAGAAGTGCCCCTTGTAGATTTCTTCTGCGATCCAAACGGCGCTCTGGAACGCGTGGACAGCATCTTTGTGAATAAGAAGCGTGGGTGGAACTGCTATTTCCCCATGCCCTTCCGCAAATCGGCCCGCGTCGAGCTAGATGCAGAAGATCCGCGCTACCCCAACGGTGTACCGTCCCACGAGCCGTGTTACGCGTACGTTGAATATCGGACGGTTCGTTCTCTCCCCGCCGACGTACCAACCTTCCATGCCACATGGCGCCAACAAGTAGTGGATATGGATCGCGTGCAATTCCAAGCCTTGAACGCTGCAGGAAAAGGCGTCTTCATCGGATGGAATCTCACGGTGCGAGGTGTGCAGGCCCCTAGATCGGGTTATCTGGTGGATGAGAACGTGAAGATTTGGGTAGATGGGGCACCGCAACCCCAAATCGAATGGCAGGGATTGGAGGACTCATTCGGCTTCAGTTGGGGTTTTCCCGAACAGGAGAACTCTTTCCCCAGAACGGGTTACCAGCCGTGGTACGATGGTGCCGCCGCCTATCGGTTCCTGGTAGAAGACCGCATAGCATTTCGTAAATCGCTGCGTATCGCCGTAGGCTTCGGCCAAAATGAAATCAAAGCCTGGCGGGCTATGTTTCCTAAAGGCTTTCCGCCGCATCAATTCTCGTCGGTAGCGTACTGGTATCAGTCTGAGCCGCACGAGCCGTATCCGCCGCTGCCGCCCGCACGCAGCCGAGTTCCCCAGAACCTCCCGGAAGGCGCAGCGACGCCAACCGATCCAGGAGACACATTAGAATTGGCCTGCGGCTCCCTGTCGGGGGACTTGGCCTTTCGGCAACCAGGGTGGGACTTCGTGCTCAACCGCGGATACGCATTCGAGGGACCGCCTTGGACAACGCCGATTAAGCATTGTTGGGCAGACTACAAAGCCCTGCAATTCACTCTGCTCTGCCCGCCGCGTGCCCAAGGATTATTGCGCTTGTACCTTTTGGACGGAGACAATTTCGCAGGTGGCCGCCATCAGGCGCTCTATGTGAACGGGCGCTTCATCGGTGCCTATTCTGATTTCCAACACGGTCGCTGGGTGGAAGTGCCTATCTCGTCACAAGACACCACGAGCGGCCAGATCCATATAACCATGAAGAATCTTAAGCCCGGCTCCAATGCCGTCGTTACCTTTGTTCGCTTTCGAGCCGATGCAAAGGTCTCAGGCGCAAACGGAACCGGAACCCCACAACCCATCGCCGGTGCAATAACGCACTAGAACGGAGACACGCTATGCCCAAATCGCTGCCCATACGCCCATCTGACGTGCGGAAAAGCGGGATGGTGGAGTTCAAACCCATCCCGGTGAACCAATACAACAAAACGTTAGAGGAAGAGCTGGATCGCTTCGCCCGGGAGGACCTTATCCGCATCCACCGCGACATGGCGATCATCCGGGCGTTCGAGAGCATGCTCAACGACGTCAAGATCAAGGGCAATTACAAGGGAATTGAGTACAACCACAGGGGTCCTGCCCACCTCAGCATAGGCCAGGAAGCTGCGGCCGTGGGCCAGGCATTTCTCTTAACGGTAGACGACCATATCTTTGGGAGCCATCGGAGCCATGGCGAGATCCTGGCCAAGGGATTATCGGCAATCGAGAAGTTGGATGACGATCGCCTCATGGAGATCATGAAGCGCTACAACGATGGAGCCACACTCAAGATTGTTGAGATGGTGCTCCCGGATGACGAGGCGCCCCAAGACGTTAAGTCCCTGGCAATAGATTTCCTTCTGTATGGGGCCTTGGCCGAGATCTTCGGGCGGGAAGCCGGCTTCAACAAAGGCATGGGAGGCTCCATGCATGCCTTCTTCACCCCCTTTGGTATCTACCCCAACAACGCCATTGTAGGAGGGTCGGCCGATATCTCGGTAGGCGCCGCTCTCTACAAGAAAATTAATCACAAGCCAGGCATTGTCATTTGCAATATCGGGGACGGAGCCTCAAGCTGCGGTCCTACGTGGGAGGCCCTTTGCCTCGCTACCATGGATCAATTCAAGACGCTGTGGGATGAAGCTCATCGGGGTGGCCTTCCCTTCATCATGAACTTCGTGAATAACTTCTATGGGATGGGGGGCCAACCTGTGGGCGAAACCATGGGAATGGGCATACTGGCTAGGATGGGAGCCGGGCTCACTCCTACCCAGATGCATGCCGAACGCGTAGACGGGTACAACCCCCTCGCCGTGATAGATGCCATTGCCCGTAAGAAAGAGATCATCGAGCACGGCGACGGTCCCGTGCTGTTGGACACCATCACCTATCGGTTTAGCGGCCATTCACCCTCCGATGCATCAAGCTACAGGGATAAGGCCGAACTGGAGGAGTGGCAAAGGATAGACCCCTTGATCACGTACGGGGAAGACCTACTCGCCGCCGGTGTCTGCACCAGACCAGACCTGGACGCGCTCCACGCAATGGTGGATCGCCGCATTCTTCGGGCCTACCGCAAGGCCATTGATTTGGACATCTCCCCGCGGGCAGATCTCTTCCAGGTAAATTGCCTCTTGGAGCGCACGATGTTCTCCAACCAGCGCATTGAAAACCTGGATCCGCAGCGCCAACCCGAGGTTCTGATCCCTGTGGAAGAGAATCCGCGCATCAAGCAACTGGCGCAACGAAGCCGAAGCGGCCTGGACGAGCATGGCAATCCCCTGCCCAAGGGCAAATGCATCGGCATCCGGGATGCTTTATTCGAGGCCATCCTGGAGCGCTTCTACGTGGATCCTACCCTCGTCGCATATGGAGAAGAGAACCGTGATTGGGGAGGCGCATTCGCGGTATACCGTGGCCTCACAGAGGCCCTTCCGTACCACCGTCTTTTCAACACTCCCATCGCGGAAGGGGCCATCGTTGGATCTGCAGTGGGCTACGCTTTGGAGGGCGGCCGCGCGCTCGTAGAGCTGATGTACTGCGACTTTCTGGGACGAGCCGGCGACGAGGTATTCAATCAGCTCTCCAAGTGGCAAGCAATGTCCGCCGGTGAGCTGAAGATGCCGGTAGTGGTACGCGTGTCGGTAGGTTCCAAGTACGGAGCTCAGCACAGCCAGGATTGGACATCCCTTGTGGCGCATATCCCCGGCCTTAAGGTATGCTTCCCGGCCACACCGTATGATGCCAAGGGCCTCATCAACGCGGCACTTACCGGCACCGATCCGGTCATTTTCTTTGAAAGCCAACGGATCTACGATCAGCCGGAGATTTTCCACCCAGGAGGAGTGCCCAGGGAATATTACGAAGTTCCTCTGGGGGAACCCGATATCAAGAAGCCCGGCGACGACCTCACCATCCTGACCGTAGGCGCCGTTCTCTACCGCGCCTTGGAAGCAGCGAAAACGCTCGAAGAACAATACGACGTGTCGTGCGAGCTCATTGACGCCCGAACACTTGTGCCCTTCAACTACGAACCGGTAATCCGCTCTGTGCAGAAGACCGGCCGCATCGTTCTGGTATCCGACGCATGCGAGCGCGGATCCATCATCCAAACGATGGCGGCGAAGGTGTCCGAACTCGCCTTCGGATACCTGGATGCGCCTCCCGTGGTAGTGGGTGCTCGCAACTGGATCACGCCGGCGGATGAGGTGGAAGAGGCATTCTTCCCCTATCCTGCGGACATCCTAGATGCCATTCATGAGCATATCCTGCCATTGGAGGGGTATACCGTGCGCCGTCCGTGCGACGCGGAGGAAATCATCCGCCGCAACCGTTTAGGCGTTTAGACTTAGGAACCCCGCGGCTGCCCAAGGAGCTGAGCGCCACGATGGCAGCCGCGGGAACTTTGGCCCACGCACATACGTATTGCACTTGCCTCTTAAGCGCGCACCCGTAGTTTGACGGGAGACGTGCTATGTGGTATACTGCCTCTTTGTGCGTAGTATAGGAGGGGGGCACCATTGAAGGAAATCCAACACGCGTCGAAGAAGACTTCCCACGTTGTTGATATTCCCAACCTCGTTGAGCTGCAACTCGATTCCTACCGCTGGTTTCTGGAAGAAGGTCTCAAAGAACTCTTCGCCAGCTTCTCACCTGTAACCGATTACACCAATACCACATCCATCTCCCTGGTGGACTTCACCCTGGGCGAGCCTAAGTACACGGTGGACGAATGCCGTGACAGGGACATGACCTTCGAGTCCCCAATCAAGGCCAAAGTCCAGCTTGTTCAGGCGAACAAGGAGATGATTGAGAGTGAGGTGTACTTGGGCGACCTGCCCCTGATGACGGAGAAGGGAACGTTCATCATCAACGGGGCAGAGCGAGTGGTGGTGAGCCAGTTGGCTCGATCGCCCGGCGTGTACTTCAAAGATGAGCTCGATTTTGCCGGGCACATGCTCTTCCAGGCCACCATCATCCCCAGCGAGGGCGTTTGGGTGGAGGTGGAAACCGAGCCCAACGACGTTGTAGCCGTGCGCGTGGGCCAGATGAGGAAATTCCCCATCATTACGCTCCTGCGCGCCCTCAACGCTCGTAGGCCGGACGGCGAACCCTTCTTTCCTCAGGCATGCGTCCCCTTGGAGATGTCCGTGGCGGCGGCTGAGGAGAAGCTCTGGATCTACAAGAACATCGAGGTGGGTCAGACACGCCAATCGCAGCGAGATTACCTCCTGCCGATGGCTCTGGCAGAACCGATTGTGGATCAAGACACCGGGGAAATCCTCGCTGAAGCCAACACGCGTATCGTCAGCACACGCGATGAACGGGAGCGCCAAGAGGCACTGCTCGCATCTGCGGCAGGCTATAGCGAGGAACGTCTCATCTCCCTGGAGGAGATTAGGGAACGAGTAGGCCCCAACTACACGCTAAAGCTTGTATCACCCTGCGAAACTACTCAGGACATCGTGCGCCTCTTCAGCCGCCGCATCCAGATTGAGGAGCCGACGGCCGATGCCTTGGTAGGCAAACGGCTGTGTGGAGATATTCGCGATCCTAAGAGTGACAAGACATTAGGCCGCGACTTCCAAAAGATAGACAAGTCCTTGGCCAATTCCATTGTGAAGCTGGGCCTTCCCGCCGTCACCGTGTATGAATGCAATCCCTATATCGAGGCGACGTTGGAGCAAGATCCCTCCCATAGCGCAACGGAAGCACTCCTGGACATTCACCGCAAAATGCGGCCTGGGGATCCCGCCACGGTTGAGGCAGCGGCGAACCTTGTCCAGGCCATGTTCTACGACAATCGCCGCTACGACCTCGCGCGTGTAGGCAGGTACAAACTGAACAAGAAGCTTCTTGGCGCCACCACCGCGGGAGAAGGCATTCCGCTCTCCGCCCGAACCATCACCCGCGAGGATATCATCAACATCCTCCGGTACATCATCAACATGGCTGAGGGAACCGGCACCGCAGATGATATTGACCATCTGGAGAATAAGCGCGTGCGTTCTGTAGGCGAGCTTCTCCATAGCCAGTTGCGCCTTGGCTTCCTCCGCATGGAGAAGGTCGCCAAAGAACGCATGACCTCCATGGACGCCGATAACGCCCTCCCACAGGTCATCCTGTCGGTAAAACCGGTGTCTGCCGCCATCAAGAGCTTCTTTGGTTCGAGCCAGCTCAGTCAGTTCATGGACCAAACGAACCCGCTGAGTGAGCTCACCAGTAAGCGTCGCCTCTCGGCATTGGGCCCAGGCGGCCTCTCCCGCCAATCGGCCAAGCTGGAAGTCCGCGACGTGCACCATAGCCACTACGGGCGCATCTGCCCCATCGAAACACCAGAAGGGCCCAATATCGGCCTCATCGGTTCCATGGCCATACACGCCCGCGTGGATGATTTTGGCTTCCTCCAAACCCCGTACCGCAGGGTCAAGAAGGGCGTGGTTACCAATGAGATCGTCTATATGACGGCCGATGAGGACCACAACTATCACATCGCCCCGGGCAATGAACCCCTGGACGAGCACGGGCGGTTCAAGCGCCCCTTGCTTCAGGTGCGCTACCAGGACTCCTACCCCATCGTGAAGCCCGAGGAAGTGGAGTTCATGGACGTGTCCCCCATGCAGATTGTGTCCGTGGCAACGGCGATGATCCCCTTCCTGGAGAATGATGACGCCAATCGGGCCCTCATGGGCGCGAACATGCAACGCCAAGCGGTGCCCACGCTTCGGCCTGAGGCCCCTATTGTGAAGACGGGCGTGGAGCGACGCGCCGCTTTGGACTCCGGCGCGGTGGTTGTAGCCCGGAGACCTGGCACCGTAAAACGTGTAACCGCCGAACAGATCCTGGTTGAAACCGAAGACGGCCAGGTAGATGCCTACCGCCTGTTGAATATGCTGCGCTCCAACCAGGCCACGTGCATCACGCAACGCCCCATCGTCAACAAAGGGCAGCGCGTACGCAAGGGGCAGATCCTGGCCGATGGCCCGTGCACTCAGAATGGCGAACTTGCCCTCGGGCAGAATGTGCTGGTGGCCTTCATGCCCTGGGGCGGTTACAACTATGAAGACGCCGTTCTCCTCTCCGAACGCCTGGTGAAAGATGACGTATTCACGAGCATCCATATCGAGAAGTTCGAGAAGGAAGCCCGCGATACCAAACTAGGCCCTGAAGAGATCACCCGAGATATTCCCAATGTGGGGGAAGACGCTCTTAAGGATCTGGACGAAAACGGCATCATCCGCATCGGTGCCGAGGTTCGCCCAGAGGACATCCTAGTGGGCGAGGTAGCTCCCAAGGGCCAGGGCGAACAATCGGCAGAGGAGCGGTTGATTATCGCAATTTTCGGGAAGAAGGCCGAGGAAACCCGCGACGTGTCCCTTCGGGTACCCCATGGCGAGAAGGGCAAAGTGGTGGACGTTAAGGTCTTCAGCCGCTTCAAGTACCAGTGTGTGCGCTGCAAGACGGTGTACAACTACAGCAAGCGACCGGAACGCACCATCTGTGATCGCTGCGAAGGCGAGATGGTGCGCCTGCCCTCCGATGAGCTAAACGCAGGGGTAAACCAGCTCGTGCGTGTGTATGTCGCCCAAAAGCGTAAGGTTATGGAGGGCGATAAGATGGCCGGCCGCCATGGCAACAAGGGCGTAATCTCGAAGATCCTTCCGGAAGAAGACATGCCCTTCCTTCCGGACGGCACACCGGTGGATATCGTGCTGAACCCGCTGGGCGTGCCCTCGCGAATGAACATCGGCCAGATCCTCGAGACACACCTGGGGCTGGTGGGAAAGCACCTAAATTGCAGCTTCATTAACCCCGCCTTCGAAGGTTCTACAGAAGCCGAGATCCTAAGTGAACTCGACCGCCTGGCGGTGTATATGCGTCGGCGCACGCTCACAAACTACCTCAATTCGGAACTCGGCATGGGCGTGGACTTCTCGGATATCGCCGCCGAAGAAGAAGACCTGGTCAACATCGAGGATCCCGCGGAGCGCGGGCGCCGCTGCGAGGAATTGGAGCAGCGCATGCTCAAGCGTGTGGAGGATGAACTCCGTTCCTACAGCGCGGACCGATTGGAGCGCGTGTCCCGAATCGTGGCCGGTCCCCCGGTAGTGTCGGCGGTTCAGCGAGAGCTCGACGCGTTTCAAGGTGCTACTATCGTCGCCCAGGAACCAGACTCGGCCGAGAACGTATCGGCAGAAGGGGCAATGGTTCCCGACTATGACTACGCCGCTCTCCTTGAGCGCATCCGTGAAAATGCATGGCGCCGGTCCGGCATTGATCCCAAGACCGGGAAATGCTATCTTCGCGATGGCCTCACGGGAGATACCTTCGACCAGGCCGTGACGGTAGGATATATCTACATGATGAAGCTAGCGCACCTTGTGGATGACAAGATCCATGCCCGATCCACCGGCCCTTACTCCTTGGTCACCCAGCAGCCCCTGGGTGGCAAGGCCCAGTTCGGTGGGCAGCGCTTCGGCGAAATGGAGGTATGGGCCCTGGAAGCCTACGGTGCAGCCTACACACTCCAAGAGATCCTTACCATCAAATCAGACGACGTCATGGGCCGCGTCAAAACGTACGAGGCGATTGTGAAGGGCGAGAGCATGCTCGAACCCGGAGTTCCCGAGTCCTTTAAGATCCTGGTGAACGAATTACAATCGCTCGGACTAAGGGTTACCGTGGAAGACGACAAGGGTCGTGAGATTGATCTTAAGGATCGGGATGACGACATTGACCCCGGGGAAGATCCTATGAAGGCTGCCCAACGCCGACAGCGGCGGCTGTTGGAACCCGGCCCCGGCGATTAGGCCTACATGGCGTACCCCCGGGCTGGGTACCGCTGCAACCCGCCCGGCGTGGGTTTTTGTGCCCTGCCAATCCCTTCTCATCCCACGTGGGACCGGAAAGGCAGGGCCCCCGGGCAGCACTTGGAACCGGAGGAGCAAGCGCCGGTTCCGTAGCGGCCGCAAGATGGCTGGCACATTGTTTGGAGGATAGAGTATGGCGGACGCCACCACGTTTTCGAAGATCCGTATCGGCATCGCATCCCCAGACGAGATCCGTAAATGGTCCTACGGAGAAGTCAAGAAGCCCGAGACCATTAACTATCGAACGTTCAAACCCGAGCGGGACGGCCTCTTCTGCGAGAAGATCTTCGGCCCCGTGAAGGATTGGGAATGCCACTGCGGGCGTTATAAAAAGGTGAAGTACAAGGGCATCATCTGCGATCGGTGCGGTGTGGAAGTGACCCGCAGCAAAGTTCGCCGAGAACGGATGGGCCATATCGAATTGGCGGCGCCTGTGTCCCACATTTGGTACCTCAAGGGCGTGCCCAGTCCCCTGGCTCTTATTTTGGACGTGTCCCCAAGAGCCCTGGAAAAGGTTCTCTACTTCGCCAGCTACATCGTAACGAGTGTAGATCGCGCTCGCATCACGAATGAATTGGACGAGATACGCGAAGCCGTCCGCGAGGAAATGGCGTCCTTGGAGGAGCAGAAGGCCGGCGTTCCCGATCGCTGCATGCACGAGCACCGCGAAAGGGTGCATGCCCATACCTCTTCGGACACGCCTGAGGAAGATCGCTGGACCGAAGAGCAGATCAAGGAGGATCTGAAGCGCACCCACGAGCACATCAAGCAGGAAGAACGCGAATACGAGGAGAATATCGCCCGCCTGGAGAGCTCCCTACAGCTTCTGGAGAAGGTAGACAAGAAGCAGCTTATTTCTGAAGAGCAATATCGGGACCTAGAACACCTGGTAGAGGTTCTCACCCGGCGCCTTGGCGAAAGTTACGAAGGCATCGTTCGAGCGGGTTTGGGCGGCGCCGCGGTAAAGGAACTGTTGCTGGAGATTGACCTGGAGAAGCTCGCCCGGGAACTTCGCAACGAGGTAGCCAACACCCAGGGTCCAAAGCGCGCTCGAGCCATTAAGCGGCTAGAGATTACGGAAGCCTTCATTAACAGCAAAGCGCATCCGTCGTGGATGATCTTGGATTGCATTCCGGTGATCTCTCCCGAGCTGCGTCCGATGGTTCAACTCGACGGGGGGCGCTTCGCCACATCCGACCTCAACGACCTTTACCGCCGGATCATCAACCGCAACAATCGCCTCAAGAAGATCACCGAAATCCGAGCACCGGAATCCATCGTCAATCACGAAAAGCGCCTCCTCCAAGAGGCAGTGGACGCCCTCATTGATAACGGGCGCCGATCCCGGCCGGTAGTAGGTTCCAACAACCGGCCCCTTAAGTCCCTCTCCGACATGCTTAAGGGCAAGGAAGGCCGCTTCCGCAAGAACCTTCTGGGCAAACGCGTAGACTACTCCGGCCGCTCTGTAATCGTGGTGGGTCCCCACTTGAAGCTCCACCAATGTGGCCTTCCCAAGGAGATGGCGCTGGAGCTATTCAAGCCCTTTGTGATGAAAACGCTGGTGGAACGCGGGTACACCACCAACATCAAAACCGCCAAGCGGATGATAGACAAGATGAAGCCCGAAGTGTGGGATGCCCTGGAAGAGGTAATCAACGAGCACCCCGTACTTCTGAACCGGGCACCTACGCTCCACCGATTAGGTATCCAGGCCTTCGAACCTGTGCTTGTGGACGGCAAAGCCATCCAGGTACACCCCCTGGTGTGTCACGCCTTCAATGCGGATTTCGACGGGGACCAGATGGCCGTGCATGTGCCGCTATCCGCCTACGCACAAGCCGAGGCGCGCGTGCTTATGCTCTCCACGCACAACCTGTTCTCCCCGGCCGACGGTAGGCCCATCATCGCGCCGATCCAGGATATCGTGCTCGGTTCCTATTACCTCACCACGATGTTGGAGGGAGTGCAACCGCGGGACTACATCTTCGCCAGCCCAGAAGAAGCCGAGCTTGCATACCACATGGGCCAGATTAAGCTCCACGAGCCGATTCAGGTGCGTATCCAGAGGGACGGCGTGTCCCAAATCGTCGGCTCGGGAGACGACCCTGCGCGGTACACCACGGTGGGGCGCCTTATCCTCAACACCATCTTGCCCCCCAAACTCAAGTATACGGACAAGTACCTGTTTACCACGATCACGAAGAAGGGAGTGGCAGACCTGGTACGGGAAGTATACGCGCTCCACGGTAAGGAAGTAACCATCCGCTTTGTGGACGACCTCAAGGCCCTCGGTTTCAGGTATGCCACCAGCGCCGGAATTACCATCTCCATGACGGATATGGATATCCCCGCCAAGCGCGATGAAATCCTGCGGGAAACTGAGGCCGCAGTCGAGCGCCTGAACCGCCAATACCGGCGCGGAACGCTCACATTGGGTGAACGCAAGCAGCAGGTGCTCAATCTATGGATGCAAGCTGCGGATCGTGTGGCTGCTGCAATCCTGGAAGGCATCGGCCATTTCAACCCCATCTATCTGATCACCGATTCCGGAGCTCGCGGTTCTACCAAGCAGCTCACCCAGCTCTCCGGAATGCGTGGCCTGATGTCCGACCCATTTGGGAACCTGATCGAAGAGCTTCCCATCAAGTCCAACTTCCATGAAGGGCTCAACGTTCTAGAGTACTTCATCTCAACCCATGGCGCCCGCAAAGGCTTGGCAGACACTGCCCTCCGCACGGCAGACGCGGGATACCTTACCCGCCGCCTGGTAGACGTGTCCCAGGACGTAATCGTGCGGGGTGAAGACTGCGGCACCACCAACGGCATCTACGTGGAGGAGATCGTTGAGGGCGATGAAGTGATCGAGAAGCTAAGCGATCGCATCCGAGGACGCTTCGCCCTTGAAGACATCAGAGATCCGAACACAGACGAACTCTTGGTGGAGGCCAACACAGAAATCTCCGACGCAGCCGCGCAGGACATCGAAGCGCGTGGCATCCGGCGGGTGGGCATTCGCTCTGTCTTAACCTGTGAGTTGCGCCACGGCGTCTGCGCAAAGTGCTATGGCCGAGACCTCGCCACCGGCAAGACGGTGGACATTGGCGTGGCAGTAGGCATCATCGCTGCACAGTCCATTGGCGAGCCAGGCACCCAGCTCACCATGCGAACCTTCCACACAGGGGGCGTGGCCGGCAAATACCTTACCGGCGTTGCTAACGTGAAACAGAAGCGCCAGGCAACTTTGCGCGACCTCCACGACGATATTCGCAGAGGTCTCGTGACCTTTGATGAGGAAGGCGGGTCCGAGCGAGAACGCGCCAAATCCGTCCAGGCCGTGCTTAAGGTTCTGGAGGACCAGGTGCAAGGTCTTCTACGGGTGGTGGAACTCTTCGAGGCCCGCAAGCCCAAAGGTCAGGCGATTATCACCGAATTGGGCGGCAAAGTCGTGGCCATCGAAACGAAGGGCCTCCGGCACGTCGTTCTGGCCTCCCCAGTACCGATGGACGACGTTCCTTCCCACTTTGTGGGTGAGACGGTGATGGAGGATGTGCTGGACGCCGACGGCGAGATCATCGCAAAAGCCGGCGACGTGATTACCGAGCGGATGTACCGCCGCATGAAGGAAGCCGGCGTTAAAGAAGTGGTCCTGCGCAAACAAGCCCTCGTGCCCTATCGCGGAGAGTTGGAGGTGAAGCCCGATGACGTTGTGGCTCCCGGCGACCGCCTCACGGATGGTCCGCTAGATCCCGAAAAGGTTTTGCAGATCCAGGGGCCGCGTGGCGTTCAGGACTACCTGGTTCGTGAGATCCAGAAAGTCTACAAGGGCCAGGGCGTAGAGATTAACGACAAGCACGTAGAGGTGATTGTGCGCCAGATGCTGAAGAAGCGCAAAGTGCGCGAACCGGGCGACACTGCCTTCCTGCCCGGCCAAATCGTGGATAAGTTCGCCTTCCAAGATGAGAATGCCAGGGTAAGGGCCATGGGCGGCAAGGAAGCCACGGCAGATTGGGTGCTCCTCGGCATCACCGAAGCATCCCTCGCTACCGATAGCTTCCTTTCGGCAGCGTCCTTCCAAAAGACTACCCGCGTCCTCACCGAAGCGGCTGTGCGCGGCAAAAAAGATGAGCTCCTGGGCCTCAAAGAGAATGTGATCATCGGGAGGCTCATTCCGGCCGGGACCGGGCTCCCCAGATATCGCAATCTCGAACCCGGCACGCCCGACGGAGAACGCATCATCGTGGAACAGCCCCGCCGGCATGAGGATCTCCTCAAGATCACACCCATACCCGAAGAGGAGGAAGAAACGCCGGCCCGCGCGATCGCCGACACCAGTTCCCTCGCGGATGCTGCGTCAGATCTGGACGAGGACGACAGAGAGGACAGCGAAGAACTGGCAGAGGAAGAGAACGATCTGGACGAACCGGGCGCCGATGCCGGTGAGGAGGGTTCCGAGGACAGCGAAGATCGTGTAGAATAAGCCGTAGGATGCGGCCTGCGCCTCACACGCACACGCAAGGGCCGCACACCGGCGAGGGTGTAGCTCAGTAGGCAGAGCACCGCCCTTTTAAGGCGGGTGTCCTGGGTTCGAGTCCCAGCGCCCTCACAAAGTGTCTATGGCACCGGGTGGCACTCCAAGTACGCCACCCGGTGTTGGTATCCATGTTCGCTGCATAAGGAGCATGCCAGCTCTAGCACTCGCCTCCGTCTCCTCAGGCAAGATGAACCGAGCCATTACCATGTTTGGAGGGCCCGCAACATGCAGGATCAAGTACCCCGCAAAATGACGCGCAGGGATCTGGGCAAGGCAGCTCTCGTCGCAGCAAGCCTGGGCACCCTGGCACCAACCGGCCATGCTATTCCATCGCCCGATGCCCCGAACGCCGCAGCGGCCATTATTGAGCATCTTCTTGGGAAACCGATGGACGAAGAGCTGCGCGCGTACGTGCAAGCCGCCCTTAAGGACACTCTTGCCACGTGGAACAAGCTAAACATCGCCATCCCAGATGGTACGGAACCTGCGTTCGTGTTTCAACCGGTTCCGGCTCGCATCTCCAAGGAGCGCACCCGTGGACGTTGAGCGCATCCTAAACCTCCCTGCCGTTGAGCAGGGCCGCTTGATCCGCACCGGCCAAGTTACTTCTGAAGCACTCACCACCGCATATCTCCACAGGTTGGAATCTGTGGGCCGCAAACTCAATGCCGTAGCACGTACCTTGCCGGACCAGGCGCTGGAACATGCGCGCATCGCCGATCGAGAGATCCAAGCCGGGCATGTTCGCAGCCCTATCCATGGCGTACCCTATGGTGCCAAAGACCTCTTCGCGGTTCGCAATGTGCCCTGCCAGTGGGGATCGCCGGCCCATGCAGACCAGGTATTCCCATATGACGCGGCCGCCATCCAACGATTGCGCGATGCCGGCGCTGTGCTGCTTGCCAAGCTCGCAATGATCGAATTGGCCGGAGGCGGCGGATACGAGTATGCGTCTGCCTCGATCACCGGGCCATGCCTTAACCCATGGAATACGGAGAGATGGGCCGGTGGATCGTCCAGCGGTTCCGGAGCAGCCGTTGCCGCCGGCCTCGTGGGCTTTGCTCTAGGCACGGAAACATGGGGATCCATCACGGTACCCAGCGCCTTCTGTGGGATCACCGGCCTAAGACCTACCTACGGCCGCATCTCACGGTTCGGCGCCATGGCACTTTCCTGGACGATGGACAAGATCGGCCCGATGGCGCGCACGGCAGAAGATTGCGCGGCACTCCTCAAGATTCTGGCGGGTCCCGACGCCCGCGATCCCTCGGCAAGCTCCAAGCGCTTTACATACTCCCTGGGAAAGGTCCCCCATGGTCTCCGCCTGGGCGTGCTACCGACCGATTTCGCGACCAACGGTGCACGTTCTGCCGAGCGCGCTTTCCAAGATGCGTGTTCCGTGTTCACATCTCGGATGCGCGCCGAGCTAGGCGAGGCCAAGCTCCCGGACTTCCCTTACGATGCCGCCGCAGACACGATCATCTCCGTGGAGGGTGCATCCGCGTTTCAAACCCTCATCCGCTCACCCAAGTTGGGCCTCCTCCGTGATCGGAGCCAGCAGGCTGGTCTTTTGGCGGGCTTGGCAATCCCAGGCGTAGAATACCTTCATGCCATGCGCATCCGGGCTCTAGCGGCGCCGCAAGCGGTGGCGATCTTCCAGCAATTCGATGCCCTCATCGCACCAACTCTACTCCACGGGGCTCCCCCGGTGTCCAAAAGCCTAAACGAGAGCTGGGCGCACATGGGCGGCAATGGAGGTCCGGGCAACCTGTTGGGCTGGCCGAGTGTGTCGGTTCCCATGGGCTTTGACGAAGACGGCCTCCCGCTGGGGCTGGAGATCATCGGCGCTCCCTACGAAGAAGCCACCATACTCAGGCTGGCACACGCGTTTCAACAAGAAACCGATTGGCACAAACGTGTGCCTCCCGCGGGCCGGCCCTAATTCCATTCTCTCTGCGGGCACCGCAAAGACCTAACTTCGTGCCGTTAGCCTACGGTAACACGCGTCGGTATCGCGGCATCATCATGCGGACAGGCGGCCTGTCGCAACCCGATTCGGTTATGTCGCTATCCGTACATTCCTGAGCACGTAAAAAGGCCGAGGAGGTTTCCCCGGCCTTACGCTACGCACGCCCCGTTCTATGCTACCATCCGTGGATGGGCACCCAGGGCCGTGTTAAGTAATCCTGCATGGTACCGAACAGCAACAGCAACCAGAGAAAGCCGATTGCTGACCACACCCATACGAGGCGCGTAGAGTACCGCACCTGCATGAAGTAGAGCACCACCAATACCGCCTTCGTCACAGCAATGCCCATTGCAACGGCGTTATTGAGCGGCCCTAAATGCACCTGCGCTACTCCCACGGTAAGGAGCATGAGGACGAGCAGGGCAGCATACGTCTTAAGATATACGGCCGGAGGCGTGATATGATGGGCACCTTCCTTCGAATGCATCAGGTTCACCTCGCATTGTTAACGGTTACTTGGGGATAAGATAGAACAGCGGGAACAGGAAAATCCATACGATGTCCACAAAGTGCCAATAAAGTCCGGCCATCTCTACCGGCATATAGTCTCGAACCAAAGGACTGTTGCGGCTCGTGAGCCACGCCAGTACCGCCATTACGATAAGGCCGATCACTACATGGATGCCGTGAAGTCCCGTCATGCAGAAGTACAGTACAAAGAACATCTGCGCCTTGTCCCTGGGGATGCTCTGGGGCACTGCAAAGCCGGTCTCGGCACTCATTCGAGGTGCCTGCCCGCCCTCCCCTTCCGCGACGCTGTGATATTGGAATGAAGAACCAGGGATCAGGTGCTCAACGTACTTATTGTGGTATTCGATGCCTTTGATCACCAGAAACGTGAGAGCGCAAAGCATCACGAGGAAAAGCCATCGGTTCTGCGCCTTTTTTCTGCCTAACTGCGCAGCGTGAACCGCCAAAGCCATGAACAACGAACTCGTAAGCAGCACCGTAGTGTTGATGGTCCCCAGCACAACATCTAGGTGGTGATGAGCATCACGGAACACCTCGGGATAGGCTGTGCGGTACACGATGTAGGCCAGGAACAGCGCTCCGAAGAACATAATCTCCGTAACGAGGAACGCCCACATTCCTACGACATAGGCTTCGCTTTGTTGCGCGAGGTCCTCGTACTGTTCCGAAAGTTCCTGCGGCGCAGGTTGGATTGCTTCTACACTCATGACTTTTCCCCTGCCGTAGCGGATCCTGGCGCAGTCCACATGGCTCCCTCTTCGTCCACATCCGGACGATCATAGCGCTCCTGCTCTACCTCTGCCGGTTCATAGGCATAGGCTTCCCACGTAACTACCGGTACCTCATGGAAGTTATGAGGATGCGGAGGCGAATCTACATGGGTCCACTCTAATCCGACTGCACCCCAGGGATTGCGCCCGGCATTTCGGCCGTATTTGAGGGACCACAACAGATAGAAGAGAGGGATGATATAGCCCACCGCAAGGATCGAGCTTCCGGCAGACGAAAGCACGTGCCACACTTGGAATTCCTCGGGATAAATGTGGTAGCGCCGTGGATTGCCAAGCCAGCCAAGGATGAACTGCGGAAAGAACGTGAGGTTGAACCCGATGAAGATGATGCCGGCCGCCAACTTCGCCCAATTTTCGGGATATAGCTTCCCCGTCATCTTGGGCCACCAGAAGTGAAGACCCGCCATGTACCCCATGATCGCACCACCTACCATGATGTAGTGGAAGTGCGCAATCACAAAATAGGTGTCGTGCAGGTGTACATCGGTGGCCAGGCAGGCTAGGTACAGGCCGGTAAGCCCACCTACAACAAACAGCCCCATGAACCCGAGGGCAAAGATCATCGGTGCAGTAAACCACACGCGGCCCTTGTAAACAGTGGCAGTCCAGTTAAACGTCTTAATCGCGGAGGGCACGGCCACCATAAAGCTCAATACCGAAAAGACCATGCCGGCGTACACAGATTGACTGGACACGAACATGTGGTGGCCCCACACGAGGAAGCCGAACACCGCAATTGCGATGCTGGAGAAGGCGACGAACTTGTACCCGAAAATGCGCTTGCGGCAAAACGCAGAGATGACCTCGCTCATCACCCCCATCGAGGGCAAGATCATGATGTAGACCGCGGGATGGGAATAGAACCAAAACATGTGCTGGAAGAGCACCGGATCGCCACCAAGGGCCGGATCGAAGATGCCTAAGTGCAGGGTCCGCTCCACCACTACCAACAGCAGGGTAATGGCCACGACCGGTGTTCCCAATACGATGATGACGCTGGTTGCATACAAAGCCCACACGAAGAGTGGCAGTCTGAACCACGTAAGGCCAGGAGCACGCATCTTGTGCACCGTGACGATGAAGTTGAGCCCTGTGGCAATGGACGAAAACCCCGCGATGAAGACACCGATGATCGTAGTTACCACGTTGGAATTACTGTACACACTGCTAAAGGGCGTGTAGAACGTCCAACCGGTGTCCACCCCACCACTAAGCATGGCAGCCAAAGCTACAATCGCCCCGATGGTAAAGAGATACCAGCTTAGGAGGTTCAGCCGTGGGAACGCCAAATCCCGGCACCCGATCATAAGCGGCAAACAGAAGTTGCCCAATACAGCGGGGATGGACGGCACCATGAAAAAGAAGACCATGATGATGCCGTGCGCCGAGAACATCTTGTTATAGGTCTCGTTCGAAAGCATCACGCCGTGCGGGGATGTAAGCTCCAGCCGTATCATGGCCGCGGCAGCCCCGCCCAAAACGAACATGAGCGAGATTGAGACCATATAGAGAATGGCAATGCGTTTATGATCCAGCGTCAGGAGCCATGACTTGAGCGAGTGATCTACGTTCAGATAGGTAACACGCTCTTCCTTCGGCTCTGGTGCCGGTTCTGTATTCACCTCGAGGGTCTGCACACTCATTGGCTCTTACCTTTATCTGCCGACTTCCCGCGAGCACTCTTGACCTTTGTCACAGCGGGTTTAGCCCCGGATATGGGGACAGGTTCAGCCGAAGCAGGGTTTTGTGGTCCTAGGGACTTAATGTATGCAATCAGTTGGAGCACCTGCTCCTCGGTAAGCTGCCCTTTGTACGAGGGCATGATCTGCTGATATTTCGGCGCCACTCGGTCTGCAGGTGTTAGGATTTGCTCACGCAGATAAGCGGCATCGGCCACCACCTTCTCGCCTGAGGGCTTGGTTACGATGGATCCATACAATCCCGTAAGGACAGGCCCATGCCCCGGTGCACCGGGATCGTGACATTGCGCGCACCCTTCGCGCACGTAGAGATCCGCCCCCAAAGCCGCCATCGTTTTGGGCGCTGTGGGCACCTCCTGCCCGCCGTTCGCCAGCCATCGAGCGTAATCCGCCGGATCCATCACGGTGACCCAGCCCGTCATTTTCGAATGGTCGGTTCCGCAATATTGGGCACAGAAAAGGCGGTATCGCCCCACCTTGATCGGCGTGAACCACTCCCGTGTGTACCGCCCGGGCACCACATCCACGTGGATGCGGAATTCAGGCACATAGAAATCGTGGATCACGTCTTGGGAGATCATCGTAAGAGCAATGGGCCGACCTAAGGGTACGTGAAGCTCGTTGTTTTCACGCACGCCGTTGGAATGCTGAATGTGCCACATCCATTGCTTGCCTACCACAAAGATCTCAAGAGCATTCGCAGGAGGTGGCCCAAATGCGCCCGCGAACAGCTTAGCACCCCAAACGAACACCCCGAGCCCCAACAATAGTGGGATGATCGTCCACGTGATTTCGAGGAACTGGTGCTCATCGGGTGCATTAGAGCGATCCACCTGCTTACCGCGCCGGTAGCGGATAGCAAAGAACAGCAATAGCGTGAGAACCGTTCCGGCAAAGAAAACGGTGAGCGCTACCAATACCCAGAAAAGGGGATCCATCTGGGTTGCATAGGAAGACGCTTGCTCGGGAACTAACGGCACGTTCTTGATCACGCTGCCGCTCCTCTAGGGATTGGAATTTCCAGTGGTAACATTCGCTTCATGGATGAGCGCGGAACGCGCCCGCCTGCGATCGTGCAGGAACATAAGGGTCATGAAGCTGCCCAGCGCTAAAACCGTAGCACCGCCTGCCAATTGCAACACCCGGCTAATCAGCAGCCCGTACTTCCCGGTGGCAGGGTCAATGTGATAGCAGAAAAGCTTGAGCTGATCTACCAGACTGCCGATGCGACCGCGTGAGGCGGTAATCAGCGCAAAACGCAGGTCCCGCGGCATGTAGTCCACGCCATAGAAGTAATGGCTTGTGCGTCCGTCTGGAGTAAGCACGATAATCCCGGCCGGATGCGCATATTGGTCATTGGCTTTATCGTACACGTACCTAAAGCCGACCGCATTGGCAACCGCATGGATGTTGGCATCGCTCCCCACCAGGAAGTGCCATCCGGTGTCGGCACCGGGCTTGGCGTAGAGGGATGCGTATTCCGAATGCTTGGCTGCGGCGAGGGAAGGCGTCTCCCTTGGGTTGATGCTGATCGTCACCACCTGGTAGTCCTTCCCCATCGTCAGATCCATACCCCGGAATGCTTTCACCATGCCGTCCAGCTCGAGCGCGCAAATGCCGGGGCATGTGTAGAACGGAAGCACAAGCACCACAGGTTTCGTTCCGAAGTACTTTCGGAGGGGAACTGTTGCCCCCGTTTCGTCCCGGAAAGTGACGTCAAGTGGAACCTGGGCGTTGAGCTTTTGATCTAGCCCAACCTGCTTGCCCAAATCTATCGTCTGCTGCTGCGCTTGCGACCGTAGCGACACGGCCGTAAGCGCTAGCGCGATCATCATGCCGAAATTCTTCATGACCTTTTCCATCTTCTTTGCTCCTGCATGTATCAGCGTTTGTTGCTTGTGAGGAAGGCTCTGTGGATCCGTCTAACCGACGTCGGCACCGCAATCAGCCTCCACGTGTTCTCACTTGGTGGGCAGTCCCTTCTGGGCAATCAGGTCCATGGCCCGGGCCACGGGAATGCGTACGATCCCCTTCTTTCGATCTACCCAGCCGTACGAGTTCATGGCTTCGTCTTCTTCTTCCCGCCACTTGCGCAGATCCAAGCGAGGCGATGGCTGCAAGGCGGGATTGGGAGCCGGCGGGGGCGGCAGCGGAACGGTGATGCCCGGCCTCTGCTCCGCGCCCGGGACGACCGGGGCTACAAACAACTTGAAGATGCCGTAAGTGACCAACGCCGTCCCGCCGATAAAAACGCCCAGCGCGATGAGCCACTTGCCGAGCGCATTGAGGGACACGTCTCGAGCTTCGTACCCAAGCTGCCGTAGATAGTCAACGTTGGGATCCATTCCCTGCTCGGCTTTACGCATGCTCCAATACCTCCAAGGATGCCGGCTCTTGGGTGGGCACCAAGTGCCCGCGTTGCAATGCCGTAAGGAAGAATACAAGCCACCAACCACCTACGGCGGCGAAAGCAGCCAGCCCCATCCACACATATCCAAGAGTGAGGCTGCTCGCGGGAACAGGGAAAAACGGAAGCACCGTCCAAAACATGTCCACTACCCGCACGGCAAGCAGGAACGCCGCCAGGGTAGCCAGATATGCCGGTGTGCGCTTCGTGCGGCCGGAAAGCAACAACAGGAACGGCACAAAGAACTGGAACAGCACCAAGAATGTACCGATAGCCCACCACACTCCCCGCATACGCACCAGATAATACGATGCCTCTTCCGGGAGATTGCCGGAATAAATGATGAGGAACTGGGAGAGCGAAAGGTATCCCCAGAACATCACAAACGTAAGAAGCAGGTTCCCTAAGTCTCGATAGCCTCCAGGCGTCGCGTATGCCTCAAATGGGCTGTGCCTGCGCACCAACGTAAGAAACACGATCAAGAAGCACAGGCCGCTCATCCCCTGGGACATAACAAACCAAAAGCCGAAAATGGTGGAATACCAGGACGGATGCAGCGACATCACCCAGTCCGTGAAGGCAAAGGTAACCGTGAGCACATATGCTACCAACCCCGGTGCAGCCCAGGATGAGCGGCGATCTGCAAGAGTGAGATCGCCCGTTTGGTCCTGGCGAACTGCCAACCGGCGAATAACTGCCGTAAAGCCGATCCAAATGGCAAAGTAGATCACTGCGCGCAACGCGAAGAACGGCACGTTTAGATAGGGCTGTTTATGCCGAAGCACTTCGTTGGATGCCACAACCGCCGGCTTGGCCCAGGGGTAGAGAGCGCCTACGCCGGCCAGGATCGGAAGGAATAACAGCGCCATAAACCACAGGTTTCCAGCTCCCGCCTCCGCCGCGCGCACAATCGGAAGGCCCCAGCGGCTCTTCACCATGTGATGGAGGAGCATCAGTGCCATGCACCCCAGTGTCACGCCCACCCAGAAAACGTAGGCGAACAGGTAACACTGCAAGAACTGTTCCCAGCTCCCCAAGGCCCCCAGCACGCACACACAGGCGCCGGCGATCCCCACGATTGCGGCCGGGACCCGTGCGCGCTTAAGCATAGCAAGTAATTCGTCTGATGCCCTCATGGCTGCACCTTGTCTATGGATGTTGCTCCGGAGCTGGCGCCAGAATTCGCAGGCGATGGCGCGGTGGCCCCATCCAGTGCCCCTGGGGGAACATCGCTCACAGGGGCGTGTTGGCTAAGCTGAAGCGCCCGGATATATGCAACGATGCGCCACCTATCCTTCACATCTGGGATGCGCGCCGCGTATCCGTACATCATTCCGAAGCCATTCGTGATCACGTCAAAAAAGTGCCCCACAGGCATCTTGCGCAGCCGATCTGTGTGGTAATTGCCCGGCTGAATTCGCACCGCGAACCCGCGCTGGGCAATCATCCCATTTCCGTACCCAAGTCGTCCATGGCACGGCGCACAGAAAACGTTGAATTGATCCTGGCCGCGGGCCAAATCTGCCCTCGTTATTCGAAAAGGAAATGCTGTGGCTAACTTGCCGTGGTCCATTCCCGTATAGAGCACATCCTCAGGGTGGTACTCGCCATGGGCCACCACGCCGGTCACCTCCGGGCGTGCCGAGGATCCATTGGGAAAGAACGTGTCGCCCTGATAGGGCTTCTGGATCTTGTCCTGCACCCACATGTCCGTGTGGCATCCGGCGAGGAGTATCTCTACACACGACACCAAAAGTGCCCGGGCCCACCACGATGCACTACGCCTCATGCCGGCACCTCCTCAACAGAGAGCGCACCCAACTCCTCTAGGAACCGGCGCGTAGCAGCTCCATCGAAGCGCGGATCCCTAGCCTCGATGCATAGGAAGAAGCGATCCTGACTAGCCCGTCCGAACCGATCGGAATTGAAGAGCGGGTGATGTGGCCGGGGCAATCCATTAAGCATAAGCATCCCGATAACAGCCGCGAATGCTGCAAACAGCACGGTGCACTCAAATGTTACAGGTATGAAGGAAGGCCACGTTACAAACGGGCGCCCTCCCACGTCCATGGGGTAGTCCACAGCGTTGATCCAGTATTGCAGCCCGAAGCCTGCCAATGCGCCACAGACGCCGCCGATGAATATGAGCCACGGCACCAAAACGTCTCGAAAGCCAATCGCTTCGGGTAGGCCGTGAACGGGAAAGGGCGTAAAAGCATCTAGCCTTGTATATCCCGCTTCCCGCGCCTTGCCGGCCGCTACCACGATCTCTTCCGCGTCGCCAAACTCGGCCAGGAGCCCATAGAGTTGTGATTTGTCGCGCTTATCCATGGAGCGACCTCACGCCCTCTCCTCCGCCAATTCCGCCGCTTCATGTGCGCGCTGCGTAATCGCCTGCGCTGGAACGCGTCCGGTGATCTTATGGAGAAGATCCTTCATCTCGAACATGTTGATCATGGGAACAAAGCGGATGAATAGGAACATGTTGAATGTAAAGAAGCCGATGGTACCTATGAATGTGGCCCAATCCCAAATGGTGCCTGCGTACATGCCCCAGCTTGACGGAAGGAAGTCCCGATGGAGGCTTTCCACCACAATCATGAAGCGCTCAAGCCACATTCCGATGCTCACCACCACCGAGATAGTGAAAAGCATCGCCAGGTTCCGCCGCACCTTAGGTGACCACAGGAATTGCGGTGTAATACCGTTGCACACGATGAGCGCCCAGTAGAGGGGTGCATATGGCCCCACCCATCGGTTCATCATCATGTATTGCTCGTACTTATTCCCGCTGTACCACGCGTAGAAGGCCTCCATCAGATAGCCATAGAACACCACCAACCCGGTACCGAGCATGAACTTCGCCATCCAATCCAGGTGGCGCATGGTAATGAAATCCTTCAGCCCGTACCATGCGCGAATGGGGATTGCCAAGATAAGCACCATGGCAAACCCGGCATAGATTGCCCCTGCAACGAAATAGGGCGGAAAGATCGTGGTATGCCAACCAGGAATGATGCTGACGGCGAAATCGAAGCTCACGATGCTATGAACGGAAAGCACCAGTGGTGTGGAAAGGCCCGCTAGGATCAGATATGCGGTTTCGTATCGGAACCAATGCCCGGCCGATCCCCGCCACCCCATCGAGAGAATGCCGAAGACGATCTGAGCCAAGCGGTTGCGCGCCTTGTCGCGCATGGTGGCGAAGTCAGGGATCAGCCCGATGTACCAGAACAGGGCAGACACCGTCATGTATGTAGACACGGCGAACACGTCCCACACCAATGGGCTGCGGAACTGGGGCCATACGCCAAGCACGCTAGGATACGGAAACAGCCAATACGCTACCCAAGGCCGCCCGGTATGCAACAGAGGAAACAAGCCGGCGCACATCACCGCAAAGAGCGTCATCGCCTCGGCGAAACGGTTGATGGAGTTGCGCCACAACTGCCGCATGAGCAGCAGAATTGCCGAGATGAGTGTGCCTGCGTGACCTATTCCGATCCACCACACGAAGTTGATGATGGCAAATCCCCACCCCACGGGAATGTTGATGCCCCAAATGCCCACTCCCTTGTACAGGAGCCACGTGAAGGCCAACATCATCACCTGCAATAGCCCAAAGCCGATGGCAAAGGTGACATACCAGGGGAGCGGGTGCTTGCGCTGATCAAGCACCACCCCTCCGATGCGGCCATCTATCGTTAGGTAGGAGTGTTCGCCGTTCAGAATACGCTCGGTAGACGGGTTACTCAAGGCTCTTCTCCGTGCCGATCTCCGGGTTCGGGTTGCGGAATTTCGCAAGATATGTGGTCCGAGGCCGAGTGTTCAGGTCACCCAGAAGCACAAACTTGGCGGGCTCTTGCTTCTGACGAGACACTTCCGCGCCTGCATCGTGGATGTTCCCGAACGTGATGGCTTTTGTGGGGCACACCTGCTGGCAAGCGGTTTGGATTTCGCCGTCCCGGATGGTGCGGTTCTGTTCCTTAGCCTTAATGCGTGCTTCATTGATGCGCTGCACACAGTACGTGCACTTTTCCATCACGCCACGGCCACGAACCGTCACATTCGGGTTCGCCATCAGCTTGTATGTGGGATTGTCATAATTGCCCGGTGCGTTGTTGGGCTGCCCTGCGGAAAACTTGTAGAAGTTGAAGCGGCGTACCTTGTATGGACAGTTGTTGGAGCAGTACCGCGTGCCCACGCAGCGGTTGTACACCATCTGATTGAGCCCCTCGTGGCTATGGGTGGTGGCACCTACCGGACACACGGGCTCGCACGGAGCCAACTCGCATTGCATGCAGGGGACCGGTTCAAAGAACGTTACGGGGTTCTCCAAGTCGGCCTCGGTGGTTCCCTGGTAGTAGCGATCAATCCGTATCCAGTACATCTCACGCCCACGGGACACCTGATCCTTACCCACAACCGGGATGTTGTTCTCGGCCTGGCAAGCTACCACGCATGCATTGCAACCGATACACACGTTAAGGTCAATGGACATGCCCCACGCGTAGCCATCGTAGTTGGCATATTCCGGAGGTGTTCGAAACATGCTTTCGCTTGGCGTACTCTCCTCGTCTCCGGCCACCGGTGCATATCCGCTGCGCTGATATTCATCGAACGTACGCCAAAGAACTGGGTGGCGGCCCTCCATGTCAATGGCACTATGGTAATGCGTGGAAACGAGCTCGTAGCGGTCCTGCGTCGGGGCGATCTGTAAGCCACTCCCATAGTCCGGCGCGTCGGAAGTCTGAAGGGAATAGGCATTCACGCCCTTCCCGGCACACACCGATCCGCCCCGGGTGCGCCCCCACCCTAAGTGGAGCGTGACACAATTATCTGCATGCCCGGGCAATATGAAGAGAGGCGCTTTGAGCTTCCGCCCCTTGTAACTCAGCTCCACCACCTGGTTGTTGGCAACGTACGCCTTCTCACGCGTTGCCAGGCCAAGGCGAACCGCCATGGCAGGGCTCATCAATGCCGCATTGTCCCATGTGAGTTTTGTAAGCGGCCTAGGAAGCTCCATGAGCCAAGCGTTGTTGGCAAAGGTGCCATCCACTAAGTTGGGATCCGGTCGGAAGATTACATCATAGCCATCTGCGACCACCGGCGTAGGCGCTGGAACCTTGGCATCAGGCACCGTCACCGGTTTAGCAGCGGTGCCCGGTATCACCCCATCATTGAGCCACTTGCGCCACGCATCCTCAAAGCGCGCATCCGGACCGGCGAACCCCGCACGCCAGTGATTCTTAACGATTTCCAGACCTGGAATTGGATCGCCCAAGAGCCCGGCAAGTACTTCATGCGCAGAACGAGAGGAATACAGGGGCTGAATAAGGGGCTGCACGATGGATGCGGTGCCATCGAAGGCCCTAACGTCGCTCCATGCTTCCAGGTAATGGCTCTCGGCCAAGTGCCAAAGGCATGTCGCTGCCGTCTCGTCGTCGTAGCGCCCTAGATGCACGCTGAACGGTACGGATGCCAAGGCGTCGGCAAATTCCAGATCTGCCGGCGCTGTATAGACTGGGTTGCCTCCCAGGATCAGAAGCGCGCGTACTCGGTGTGCGCGCATGTCGGCAACCAACTCTTTTAAGGATGCCAGGTGATCCACCGGTGTAGCCTCCACCGGCTCCACAAAGCGCACCGTGGAGCCAACCGCACCAAGAGCCTGGTTCATTGCATACGCCAAGGCATGCACCGCAGGAGGTTGGCCTGCACCGGGAATGACGACGCTGGCTCCGTGGTGAGCAGCTAAGTCCCGGGCCACGGCATCCACCCAGGGATAGGTTGCTTGATGGGCATCTGCACCCATCCTTACACCTATCCCGGCTGCGATAGCCCGGGCAATTGCTTCAATCTCGCCGGGGCGCAGGGCCCAACGATGATCGGCCATGGCGCCTGTAATGCCGGGAGTGCTCTCCACGGCATAAAGGCGGTTCATTTCGGTGGCGCCCCGGCGAACACGCCTCCGCTCGGCGAAATCCCTGGCATACCGAATGTTCGAAGGCGGCTGCCCCAAGAAATCAGCGTCCAACGTTAAGACCCGCGCCGCCTTATCCAGATGGTAAATCGCCTGAACCGGCTTGCCGAATGCAGCTACCGCCCCGGCACGCGCATTGTGATCTGCAGCAGGCTCATACTGATGCCATCGGGCCGCCGGGTATTTGCGAAGCACCTCGGAAATCTGCGCGGCAAGCGTAGGAGACGTAACTGTCCCCGTAAGGATCCTCAGGCCCTCGCCGCCGGCCGGTAGCGATGCCAGGGTCTTGCGCGCCTCGGCAAAGAATGCGTCCCAGGTAGCGGCCTGCCCCTTCTTGGAGACATTTTGAGATCGTTCTGGATCGTACAGATCCAAGAGAGTGGCTTGCACCAACGCGTCGGTGCTACCTAGGCTGGCCGGATGGCCGGGATTCCCTTCGATCTTCGTGGGTCTGCCCTCGTGGCTCTCCACCAAGATGCCCACGCCATAACCGAGGATCACCGCGGCCGTGGCATAGTACACGGGCACACCAGGGATAAGATCCTCAGGCGCTTGCACATATGGGACAATCTTCTCTGCAGGCAGAAATCGGCATCCCGCAAGCCCAGCCAGAGCAATAGAGGAGCCCATGAGCGTTAAGAAGCTCCGGCGGTCCATCTTCATCGCTTCAAGCAATGAGGAGCGGTTCGGAAACTCGTCTTCCACGAAGCGCTGAAACTCCGGGCTGCCGGCAAGCTCCTCCAGGCTCCGCCAATATTCAGGCCCCTTGCGCCCGGCCAAACGGTCCTTTAGCCGCTGAAGTACATCCCGCTGGGTTATGTTCGTGTCGTTCTTACTACTCATGCGCGTCCTCGCGGCTGTTACCGGTGGCAAATCCAACAATCTGTAAGCTGGGCCTTTTTAATGCCATACTCCTTCACAAGCTGCTTGCCCTTGGCTACTTGCGCCGGGGAAGGAACGTAGTCGGGATCATCAAGCATCCGCCTATCCTCCGCGGAGATGTCACCGCGCTGGTACTTCACATATAAGTTGAACACGTCTTCGCGCGGACGCAGATAGCCCTCCGGGTTGCGGTGGCAATTGACACAGAAGGACATAAAGAAGGGCTTACCTTTGTAGGTGAGCTGCATTCGATGAACGGGCCCGTGGCACACGTTGCAATTAATGCCGCGGTTGATATGGATCGAATGATCGAAGTACACGAAGTCGGGCAACTTGTTCACCCGCACCCATTGCAGGGGCTCCCCTGTAGCCAAACTGTCACGCACAGGCTTTAGGAGCGGACTGTTCGTCCATATCTGGGAATGGCACGACATGCACGTATACGTAGGGGGAATGCCTGCGAACGAAGACTTCGTAACGGAGGTGTGGCAATAGCGGCAATCTATACCCAGCTCATTCACATGGTGCTCGTGACTGAATGGAACCGGTTGGTCCAGCGGCACATCCACCTTAGTGTTGAAACCAGAGCGGGTGATTGCCGATCCTGTGAGGAGGATGGCCAGCGGCCCTGCAACCACACAGAAGAGGCTGACTCTGGCGAGTGTATTTGCGCTACGAGGAAAGACCTGGGCCATTTCTGCTCCCGTCACGCGGGTGTCGCCACGCTCATATGGGACAATTTCCGAAGAAGAAACGGTTCTTCCCAACACATAGAGCGATGGACGGCATGCCTAGCGTTCCCAAAACCGAAACTTTTGTGGCCTTTTTCACGATCCAACTTGCGACTGCCTGCAAACGCTGAAAGCGTACCCCAAGCCGTGAAAGGAAGTCAAGAACCGGCTTTTCGATATTGCCGAAGTTTCTTCGCGACCATTGCGGCATCCGATGTCGGCACATGTGGGCCGCCCGTCGCTCCCATGCTCGGGGCCGCTAGGCAGACCCAAGCAACAACGCCCTTGCACATGAAACTTGAGTAATGCTATAATTTAACTCAACAAGGCACTCCATCGGCGTGCTCGCGCTTTCTGCGTCACCGAATGCACCGCGGAGCATATGAGGAAATGGCGCCCGGCTTGACCATGGCAAAACAACCGACGGCCTCGATTCTGGACCTCGTAGGGAATACACCCCTCCTTCGTCTAAGGCGCGTGGTGCCCCAGAACCCGCGCGTGGAGATTTGGGCCAAGGCAGAATGGTTCAACCCTGGAGGTTCCATCAAGGATCGGCCTGCGCTCAATATGATTCGCGATGGCGAACGATCCGGACGCCTCACCCCAGGCAAGACCATCTTGGATGCCACGTCGGGGAACACGGGCATTGCCTATGCCCTCATCGGCGCTGCCCTCGGCTACAAGGTGAAGCTCTGCCTTCCTCTTAACGCCAGCGAGGAGCGCAAACAGCTCTTGCGCATTTTGGGTGCAGATCTCGTGCTCACCGACCCGCGCCTCAGCTCCGACGGCGCCATCCTAAAGGCACGAGAACTTTACGCCGCCGCCCCGGAACGATATTTCTATCCGGACCAGTACAGTAATCCGGCCAACTGGCAGGCGCACTACCTCGGAACCGGGCCGGAGATCCTGCAGCAAACGGGCGGGGCTATTACACACTTTGTGTGCGGTCTCGGCACTACCGGCACGTTCACGGGCGTGGGTCGCTACCTGCAAGAACACGCGCCTACGGTACGTCGTGTAGCTGTGCAGCCTGCCTCGCCCTTCCATGGATTGGAAGGCCTCAAGCACCTCGCTACGGCAATCGTGCCTGAGATTTACGATCCGAACTTACCGGACGAGATACGACAGGTGGACACGGAAGAAGCGCATACCGTGGTGCGGCGATTAGCTCGAGAGGAAGGCCTTATCGTGGGCATATCCTCGGGTGCGGTATTGGCCGCAGCTCTGCGACTGGCCCGGGAACTGCATGAGGGCTTTATCGTGTGCATCTTCGCCGATAGCGGCGAACGCTACCTCAGCGCCCGTTTCTGGGAGGAATACGATGCGGGTCCACATAGTTAGCACGTGCCATCAAGCCCTCCTGCGCCAAGCCGAGAGCGCGTATCCCCATGAGTGCTGCGGGCTGCTGTTGGGTAGCCATGATGATGAGACCAAGAGTATCACGCATGTCCAACCCATTACCAATGAGCATGCCGACGATCATTCCCGCCGGTATCTTATCACGCCGCGACAGATGCTCCAGGCGGAGCGCCATGCACGGCGAGCAGGTCTTCGTATCTTAGGCATCTACCATTCCCATCCGGACCATCCTGCCGAGCCGAGCGTATATGACCTGGAGTGGGCGTGGCCGTGGTACAGTTATCTCATCGTGTCCGTCCTAAAGGGCGCGGCAGAGCGGGTTATGTGTTGGACACTTGCACACGACCGCAGTGGCTTCTTAGAGGAGCCCCTTACCCTAATTCCTAACGGAGACGACGTATGTCCGTAAGCATATTGATCCCATCGGCGCTGCAACCCTTCACTCAGGGAAAGGATGAAATTCCCGTGGAGGCTGCCACGGTTGAAGAAGCCTTGGCGGCGCTTACACAATCTTATCCGGAGATGAAGCTGCATCTCTTCACGGAGGATGGCCGACTGAGGAGCTTCGTGAATATTTATGTTGGCGACCGAGATATCCGGCACGCACAAGGATTGGCGACGGCGTTGAACCCGGGAGATGAGGTGATGATTGTGCCCTCCATTGCAGGTGGCACGGGAACGTTGGAACCAAAGGCCGAGCCCTCCCCCAACCTCAGCACGGAAGAACTCCAGCGTTATAGCCGCCACCTCATTTTGCCGGAAGTTGCACTGGAGGGCCAGAAAAAGCTGAAAGCGGCCAGAGTACTCTGCGTGGGCGCCGGAGGTTTGGGCTCGCCTCTAGCAATGTACCTGGCTGCTGCAGGCGTTGGGACCCTGGGTATCGTGGATTTCGACGTAGTGGACGCCACGAATCTGCACAGGCAGATCCTTCACACCACCTTGGATGTGGGCAAGTCGAAGCTTGAGTCCGCACGAGAGACACTTACCGCTCTGAACCCGTTCGTCCGCATCGAGGAGTTCCCTACAGCTCTCACCTCTAAGAACGCACTCGAGATCATCCGGGATTTCGACATCGTGGTAGACGGCACGGACAACTTCCCCACTCGGTACCTCGTGAATGACGCCTGCGTGCTTCTTGGAAAGCCCAATGTTTATGGAGCCATCTTTCGATTTGAAGGCCAGGCATCCGTGTTTTGGGCGCGGCGCGGCCCTTGTTACCGTTGCCTCTACCCCGAGCCGCCTCCTCCGGGCATGGTGCCCTCGTGTGCAGAAGGTGGCGTCCTCGGCATCCTCCCCGGCCTCGTTGGCGTGATCCAAGCTACGGAAACGATCAAGCTCATTCTGGGGGTCGGAGAACCCCTCATCGGCCGATTGCTCATGGTAAACACGCTCAAGATGCAATGGCGTGAGCTCAAGCTTAAGCCGGACCCTGCGTGCCCGGTTTGTGGGGACACACCATCCATCCGAGAGCTCATAGACTACGAGGCATTCTGCGGTATCAATCGGCCGGCGCACCCCACCGTCACTGCAGATGAGGAAGATCTGGAGATCTCGTGCACGGAACTTAAAGCGCGGTTGGATCGCGGGGAGCCCATTGTGGTGATAGACGTGCGCGAACCCTATGAAGCCGAGATAGCAAAGATACCGTGCGCGCGCCTCATACCCCTGGCCGACTTGCCGGATCGCTGTTCCGAGCTGGACCCCGATGCCGAGATCGTGCTCCATTGTCGTTCTGGGGTACGCTCCCTCAAGGCGCTGCGGCTCCTGCAGTCCCGGGGATTTCGCCGCTTAAAGAACCTTAGAGGCGGCATTCTGGCGTGGGCGGACGAGGTGGATCCTTCCGTGCCTAAATACTAACGGCTCTGTTAACGGAGCACGTCTACGATCGGGGTCAGCAGGAACGGAAAGACGCCGAAGAGGATCGTGGCAGCAGCCGAAACGAGCAAGGTGGCCACGGCGCCGATCCTGGCCTCGCCCGACACGGGAACGGCTTTCTTGGGTTCTTCGAAGGCGATCACCCACACCACTTTCAGGTAATAATACACCGCCAAGGCGCTCGTCAGAGCCAGCACAATCGCAAGGCCCACTTCGCCCGCCTTCAGCGCTGCGAGGAAGATCATCCACTTGCCGAAAAAGCCCATGGTGGGCGGAATCCCGCCGAGGGATAGCATAAAGAACAACATTGCATACGCCGCCAATGGTGCTCTGCGCACAAGCCCACGAAGATCGTCCAGCGTTTGGCAATCCAGATCACGCGCGCTCAGGTACACGAGCACGCCGAACGCGCCCAGTGTCATGAACACATAGGCGAATAGGTAGAATACGATGGCGCTCGTAGCCATATCGAAGGCGGTAGTACCTGCAACGGAATGCCCCTTGTGCGCCATTGCTGCCAGTGCCACTAACAGGTATCCGGCATGGGCAACGCTGGAATATGCGAGCAGCCGCTTCACATTCCTCTGCTGCATCGCCAACAGGTTGCCGAAGATCATCGTGAGCACCGCAAGCATTTGCACCGGCAGTAGCCAGGCACTCTCCAAGGGGACCAATGCTGCTAGAATGCGCACCAGCGCTGTAAATGCTCCGATCTTGGCGCCGGCTGCCATATAGGCCGTAGCCGATGTGGGAGCCCCTTCGTATACATCGGGCGTCCATTGATGAAACGGTACCACGCCCGCCTTAAAGCCCATACCCACAAGGATCAAACCGACGCCGCCCAGGATCATGGGGCTTCTGCTCCCCGTTGCTGCCACCGATGCAATCGCCGCAAGGTTGGTAGATCCTGTAGCACCATAGAGCAAGGCCACGCCGTACAAGAAGAAGGCCGAGGCAAACGCACCCAAAAGGAAGTACTTGATCGAAGCCTCGTCACTGCGCTCGGAGGTCCGCTCAAAGCCGGCCAGCACATAAAGCGCGAAGGAGAGAACCTCAAGCCCCAAAAACAGCACAATCAGATCCTGGGCCGACGCCATCAGCATGCCGCCGCATACGGAGAACAGAAGCAGCGCATAGTACTCGCCGTAATTCAGATTTCGATTGGGCAGATAAGTCCACGCCAACAGGACCGCCAGCAGCAAAGTGATGGAGAGCGCAATGGCTCCTGCGCCCGCCAGGCTATCAGTCGCGACCCCTCCGGCGAAGGCCGTCCCCCCTTCTGCGAAGGGCACTCGTTGAAGCAACACCGCCAATGCCCAGAGCGCCCCAGCCAGCGCCACCAAAGCACTGAGTGCTTTGTTCCTGCGCCACACAAACACGTCGCCCAGAAGGACTACACACGCGGCTCCGCACAGAATGAGTGCAGGCTTAATTGCCGCCAGATCCGCCGCCATGTGAGCCGATGTGAGCATAAACTCTCCGCAGCCTCCCCGATAGGTTCGTATCTTAGCCTTGCAATACCGCGCTGCCCACGGCCGCCAACTGCTCCTCGGAGGTTTCCGGAGGAGTAGGAACGGCGCACCCAGGCGCAAGTATGAACGCCTTCCCCCCGGATTCCGCGATGGCCTCTCGGCCCTGAGCTGTAATTTCAGCCGGGGTCATGGCGGCAAACTTCGCTTCATCCACGCCGGTCATGAGGCACGCTTTCGTCCGTACCCTCATCTCGCGGATGGAAGGGTTCCCCGGCAAACGGTTGGACCAGCTATAGATGTGGAAGCCCTTCATCCCAAGCACAATTTCGGGATAGATGCCGATGCCATGGTGATGCGCCACGTTAACTCGCCCACCCGACGCAGCATCCAGGATTTGCTGATCATATTGGGCGAAGTGCTCCCGATACGTGGGCTCATCCATGGTGTCACTTGCTGCGCCTGAGATCGCCAAATAGATACCGTCTGCCCCGTGGCGCACGAGCGCTGCCGCATAGTTGGCCAGGGAAGTAGCTAATGTCCTAAGCCCGGCGTGAAGCGCATCAGGATCTGCCTTGAGAAACTCTAGTGTGCGATTCTTGCAGACCTTCTGGGCCGTGGAAAAGATGCTGAAAACCGTGTCAACCACCGGCACGTCACGCCCACACTCTTGGATGATGAGCTGCACCGTGCGTAATTGCGCACCGAAGTTCCCCGACACGCCGTCAAGCACCGGCAGCGCCCGCCAATCCTCGGCAGTGGACACAACGGGCATGGCGGACGGCATCTCATACGGGATGTCATGCATCACCTTGAACAGGTCCGGCGTGTACTTGCGGTAGAATTGAAGCTCGGCCTGGGCCATGTTTTCCCCGGCAGGTGGATCGAGCCGAAAATGATACCAGAGGCTGTAGGGCACCCTGTCTACGGGCTCCCCTGCACACGCAGCCAGAATTCGCTCCTTCGATGTCATCGCTTCCATCCTTTCATCCCAAGCATCGCCAAAGGTACACCGGCCGATGGGCGGGCTTCCATGCGTGTTGTGGGGTTCGTATTTTCCACGAACCCCAATAACGCGTTCACCGGCCGGTCAATATACCCTGTCCAAGATGCTACATACATACCGAACCAAAAGATCATCACCACGAGCGGCGCAAGGACGACACGTTCTCGAGCGCCAAGGTCCGGCATAACGCGGTTCTCCTCACGCGTAATGGGTCCCGTGAAGACGCGCTGGAATAGCCAAAGCATGTACACAGCCGAGAGTACCATTCCGGTAGCCGCCCATGCAGTGTAGGCAAAGCCGTGCCTTAGGTAACTGCCCTGGAGAATCGTGAACTCACCCACGAAGCCATTTGTAAGCGGTAGGGCAATGGAGGAGAGCATCGCCAGTAGGAAGAACGCCGCCAGAACGGGCACCGAACGTTTAATGCCGCCGAATGCCGCGATTTCCCGGGTATGACGCCGATCGTACAACATCCCCACAAGAAAGAAGAGCATCCCCGTGGACACTCCATGGTTGAGGCTCTGAAGCATAGCGCCCGTTAGCCCCAACGCAGTGAACGAAAACACGCCTAACATCACGAAGCCCAGGTGGCTCACGCTGGAATAGGCCACCACTTTCTTCATGTCCGGCTGCACGGCTGCAACGATGGCCCCGTAGATGATGCCCACCACCGCAAGGGTAAGGAAAAGCGGCGCACTCTGCACGGCCTGATTTGGGAACAGGGGAATGCAGAACCGCAGAAATCCATAGACACCCATCTTCAGCAGCACACCTGCCAGGATTACAGATCCCGCCGTTGGTGCCTCAACGTGCGCATCCGGCAGCCATGTGTGGAAGGGAAACATGGGCACTTTAATCATGAAGGCCAGCGCGAACGCCGAATAAAGCCACATGAGCGTGCGGGGCCCCATGGTGGAAAGCTGCAGGTGCGCACTGGTGCCGGGGGTAGTTAAGGCTAGCAAGCTGAAGGTACCTGTGTGAGCATACAGGTAAACAATCCCCACCAACATCAAGATGCTGCCCACAAAGGTGTAGATGAAGAACTTCACAGCCGCATAAACGCGGTTCTCGTGCCCCCATACCCCTATGAGGAAGTACATAGGGATGAGCACGGCTTCCCAGAATACATAGAAGAGCACCAAATCCAGAGCGCTGAATACGCCGTTGAGAGCCGCTTCCAACACGAGAAGGAACACCATAAATTCCTTCACGCGCGATTTCACCACGAAGGAGTAGAGCACGGCTAACACCGTGGTAAATGTAGTAAGGAGGATAAAAAGAAGGCCGATGCCATCCACGCCCACGTGGTAATTCACGCCGTACTGTTGGATCCACGGATACGGCCCTTCTACGTACTGAAATCCGCCAGTCCCCGCGTGAAACCCACGCATGAGCCATAACGACGCTGCGAAATCAGCCAAGGCTACGAGGAGGGCAAACCAGCGCACTGCCAATCCTGCGCCGAATGCGGAGCGCGGCGATCCGTCACCGGAATTCGCTGCTCTGCCGGTTCCCTCATCAGGAACGCGTGGGAAAAGCATCAGCAGGATAGCTCCTGCCAACGGCAGAAAGATCACAGTAGTCAACAAATTCTTGCCCAGAAGATCTAGCATCCGTCCCTTGCCTCGCCGGAGCCGCCACTAATGAGGGCGATCTGCAGTCTACCTTGCGCCAACCCCATGGGCTCCCCATAGGATCGCCACCAAAACCGCAAGCGTGCCCACAACCATCACGAGGGCGTAATTCCGCACATATCCCGTTTGGACGCGCCGAAATGCCTCACTTAGAAAGCCGATAAAGTAGGCTACGAAGCGCACCGTGCCATCCACCAAACCTACATCCAGCCACTGCCACACGCGCGTTGCGAAACGGCCACCCATACCCACAAATACACGGTAGAAGAAACTATCCACATACCACAGGTTCAGGGATGCACGGTACAACACACTCCTCTGCCGCTGTTCCGGCGACAGGATCTCGCCCGTATCTGCTCGTCTCATATAGAGCCGCCAGCATACGCCGATGCCCAGAAGGCCCGCCAACGTACCCAAAGCCATGCCTGCTATCGGCGGTAGTACCTCGCGAGCCTCCTCATGCGCGACCGCCGATTTCAGAAACTCCTCGAAGCGGTTCCCCCAGGGCGTGCCGATCCACCCTCCCACAAACGAGAGGATTGCCAGGATTACGAGGGGGATGAGCATGGATGGCGGGGACTCGTGGAGCGCTCCGTGGCCATGCCCCTCGCCGGCGGGATGCTCCCCAAAGCGCGCCTTCGTAAAAAACGCCTTCATCATCAGGCGTGTCATATAGAAGGCAGTGAGGACCGCCGTTACCAGCCCCACCGCGTAGAGCACCATCCCGATGCCGGGAAAGCCCATTGTCTTGGCGAGGATTTCATCCTTGCTCCAGAATCCGGCCAAGGGTGGAATACCTGATATGGCAAGCCAGGCCACGGCCATTGTTGCGAAGGTGGCCGGGAGCTTTGCCCGCAGCCCTCCCATCTTCCGCAAGTCCTGCTCGCCGCCCAAGGCATGGATCACCGAACCGGCCCCCAAAAACAGGAGTGCCTTGAAGAATGCATGTGTGGTTACATGAAACATGCCCGAGGTGAAAGCCCCCACCCCGCAGCCCAAAAACATATAGCCGAGCTGACTCACGGTGGAATATGCCAGCACCTTTTTGATATCGTTTTGGGTCAAGCCGATGGTCGCCGCGAACAGTGCAGTGAACACGCCCACGGAAGCAATCACCGTCATGGCGATGCTGGAATGGACAATCAGAGGGCTCACCCTGGCCACCATCACGACACCGGCTGTTACCATAGTTGCCGCATGGATCAGCGCAGACACCGGCGTTGGCCCTGCCATGGCATCGGGAAGCCACACGTAGAGTGGAAACTGAGCCGATTTACCCGTTGCGCCGATGAACAAAAGCAACCCGATGAGAGTAGCTATTGAGGCGGTAAGAGGTCCGTGGGCCGTCAATCCCTTCGCGGCCAAGTCGAGGAAGCCCCCACCGTCCGGGCGATAGAACGAGAGTGTGCCGAAAAGCGCAAAGATCGTCATAACGCCCAGGGCAAAGCCCACATCGCCGATGCGGTTGACGATGAACGCCTTGTTTCCCGCTTTGGAGTTCTCCACATCCTCATACCAAAAGGCGATGAGCAGATAAGAGCAGAGCCCCACGCCCTCCCAACCCACGAACATCAGGAGGATCGATTCGCTCAGGACCAACATGAGCATGAAGAATATGAAGAGGTTGAAATAGGTGAAGAAGCGCGCGTAATCCCGATCTTCGGCCATATATCCCGTGGCGTAAAGGTGAATGAGCCCGCCCACGCCGGTAACAATGAGGCACATGAGTATGGAAAGCGGATCCACCAGGGCTTGATAGCCTACCTTCAGATCACCGATGGCGATCCACGGAACCCAAGCATGGCCAGGAACAAGGCTCACAATCGCCCTCGGAGCATCGCCCAGAGCCCGCAAATCCACCATCACATGAACACTCAGGGCAAAGGAAGCAAGCACCAAGAGCGTAGCAAGAGCCCCAACGAGCCAGCGCCCCACTTTCGTTCCCAACCGCTGGATGAGCCACCCACCAACGAAGGCATGAAAGAGAAAGCCAAACAGGGGTAGGCCCGGGATTAGCCATACAATGTTTTCACTGGCCAAGCTATTGCTCACGTCACGTTCTCCGAGGGTGCCAATCCACCTCTACCTGCCGCGGGTCGCTAGAACCTCAGCAGGTTTACTGCGTCCACGTCAATGGTCTCTTTCGCACGGAAGATTGCCACGATAATGCCTAATCCGATGGACACCTCGGCGGCTGCCACTGCCATCACAAAGATCACGTACATTTGGCCGTTCACCTGCCCAAAGTGCCGACCGAGGGCGATGAAGGTTAGGTTCACCGCATTCAGCATAAGTTCGATGCACATAAAGATCACGATGGGATTGCGCTTCACCAACACTCCCACCACGCCTATGGTAAAGAGGATCGCCCCTAAAATCACGTAAAACTCTGTTGGAACCGGCAGCGCCATCGCTAGATCCTCCGCTTTGCCATCACAATCGCCCCCACCACTCCGATCAAGAGCAGAACCGAGGTTACCTCGAAGGGAAAGAGCCAGGGCTGGTTCGCATCAAAAAGAGCAAGCCCCACCGTCTGCACGGTACCACCCGTTGAAAGTGTGCTGCTGGAGGCATGAGACGCCGCCATTCCGGAATTCACCATACCCGTGCCGGTTAGGATGGTCACAAACGCAAGCGCCAATACAATCGCCGTGGGTTTCTGGATGGACCGCGTGTCCGTTAGAGCATTTGGAGCTCCAAGGTTCAACAGCATGATCGTAAAAAGGAACAGCACCATGATGGCCCCTGCGTACACGATCACCTGCACGGCAGCAATGAACTGCGCCGAGAGTGTAAGATACAGCAGCGCCAGCACGAAAAAGTTCACTACAAGGAACAAAGCGCTGCGCACGGGATTGCGATGCAGTACCACGAGCAACGCGGAACACACCGATACCACGGCCAATAGCCAGAAAAGCGCAATCTGGCCCGACATTGCTACCTCACTCCTTGTGGCGCAGCCAGCATGGGTACCTGCGTAGGCTTATGAACCTGCACCACAGGCTGCCGCCGCTCCACATCCAATGGCGTTTGCATCGTGTCCACGGCTGCCACTACAAACAGCACGACGAGTGCAGCAGGAAGCAGACGCTTCCAACCGAGCTTCATCAGGGCATCGTACCGCAGGCGAGGGAGCGTCGCCCGAAGCCATACATAGGCAAAGATGATCGCCATGACCTTACCCACAAACCACATGAAGCCAGGCACCCAATCCCAAACGATCCACCGGAAAGGAGCGTACCAACCGCCGAACCACAGGCACGTAGCGAGCCCCGATGCAACCAGCATGGACGCATATTCCCCCATGAAGAACATGGCGAACTTCATGGAAGAGTATTCCGTGTGGAACCCGGCAATCAGTTCCGACTCTGCCTCGGGCAGATCGAAGGGGGCGCGGTTCGTTTCCGCCACCATGGCAATCAAGTAGATGAGGCTTGCCGCCAATCCAGGCACTGCAAAGTACTTGACGCTGATGAAGTTCCAATGTAGCAGGTTAGGCGCCTGCTGCTTAACGATATCTACCAGGTTTAACGAGCCCGACATTAGGATGCCCGTAAGAAGCGCCAAACTCATGGCCAGTTCATAGCTGATCATCTGGGCCGAGGACCGAAGCCCTCCCAACAGGGAATACTTGTTGTTGGAAGACCAGCCCGCCAGCACGATGCCGTACACCTGCAGGGATGCCATCGCCAGAATGAAGATAAGGCCAATGTTCACATTGCCGGCCACGAGGGGAACCTCGGTGATTGAGCCGCTCTCCAACCGTACGCGGATTGTGCCGAAGGGGATCGTGGCGCCTGCAGACAACGCGGGGATCATCGCGATAATCGGGGATAGGTAATAGATGGGCCGATCCACCCCCGCGGGTTCCACGTCCTCTTTAAAGAACAACTTGATGCCGTCGGCGATGCTCTGCAGAAGTCCCCGGGGCCCTACACGGTTGGGGCCCAGCCGATCCTGCATGAGTGCCATCACCACGCGCTCAATCCAGATGAGGCCTGGCACAATGGTGAGGATAAACCCGATGATGCAGAGCACGGCAAAGTAAGGTACCGCCGCCACTACATTGATGGGCCCGATATGCTCAGGAAAGATAATCATAGCTACCCAAGTTCCATCGCGTTGTGCCACAACGTTCCTGCACGGAGAACCTTACATCACGGTACCGGTTCCAGAACCGGCTTCCCTTCCGCCGATTGCGGATATTCCCATCGGACCCCGGTATCACCGATGGCATCAAGAGTGCATTGGGAATAACCCGGGACACTTCGGTTGATCTCTTCCAACAAGTCACGGAAGCTGTACGTGGGCGGCGCATCGCCCAAGCGAGTGGCAAGAAGCGAAAAGATCAGCCAATCCGGCCTCACGCCTGGCGCGCCATCGAAACAGCGGTAGAACCTCTGCACCCGCCTCTCGATATTGGTGAATGTGCCATCGCGCTCTGCCACACTCTGCACGGGAAGCACCAAATCCGCATATTGAGCTGTTCTCGTAAGCGATAGTTCATGCACCACCACGAACGGACATGCCTCCAGCGCACGGGTGGCAAGATCGGCGTCGTGGAATTCGTTCGCAACATCCTGTCCAACAATCCACAAGAGCTTCAATTCCCCACCGGCCGCGGCTTCCAGCATCTGCTGGGTGTTGAGGCCCACCTCCGGGGCAGGTACATAACCGGGCAACACATCCGGAAGGATGCCCATGTCCATGGCACCTTGCTGGTTACACTGAAGCACAGGTACGTTTATGTTGCCGGGATCCCGTGTCGCCACGGCCAGGTTGCCGAGGGCCGTAACAAGCGCATCTGCCTGGGGATGTTGCGTTACAGCCGCCCCCGCAATAAACGCCGCCTCGCCTTCAAGAAGCAACGATGCTGCTGCCCTGATGTCCGCCTCGTTCACGCCAGACTCCCGAGCGGACCGCGCGACTGTCCACGGTTCCAACCACTTTGGAACCTCGGCATCGCCCGATTCTCGGCTCGCATCGAGCACAGCGCGCAGGAGGCCGTTGAGAAGCGCGAGTTCCGTACCGGGCTGGTGCATGAGGCAAACCTGTGCGAAGTCGCTCACCTCAGTTCGGCGCAGTCCGGCCTCGATTACCTTAGCGCCGCGAAACCGCCAAGCCTTCCGCACGCGAAGGTAGAGGATCGGCTGCTCGTCGGCAAGGCTCGCGCCGAGAACGAAAATCGCCTTCATTCGCTCCATGTCCGCGATGGCATTGCCCATGGTATGGTAGCCGAAGCGCCGATATAGGCCGCCATTCGTCGGCGGGAAGTGCGGCCCCATGCGGTGATCCAGGTTGTTTACATGGAGCACATCGCGGAAGAAGCGCTGCCACTGGAACAGGTCCTCATTTGGCGTGCGAACTCCGCCAATTCCGCCTACAGCCCTTCCTGCCTCCCGTATCTTATCCAAGAGGAGCGCGTCCGCCTCAGCCCAAGAGATAGGTTGGAAGGTTCCATTCACCTTCAAGAGGGGCTGCACCAATCGGTCGGGCGCGGAAACGTAATCCATTCCGAACTTGCCGCGGTCGCAGGTCCATTCCTCGTTCACGGCCTCATTGAGGCGTGCGTTGACGCGACGGAGTTGATTGTTCCTGTGGTCTATCTTAATGTTGCAGCCGTTTCCACACTGAGTGCAGATGGAACGCTCGGTTGCAAGATCCCAGGGCCGAGCAGAGAAGCGGTACGTACGAGAGAGGAGTGCGCCCACCGGGCACAGTTCAATGACGTTGCCGCTGAACTTCGAGGTGAATTCCGTGTGCTGGAAGGTTGCCACCTCCATGTTCGCGCCGCGGAACAGAAAATCGAGCTGGTGATCCCCCGACACATCGCGTGTGAAGCGGGTACAGCGCGCGCAATGGATGCACCGCTCCCGATCAAACACCACATACTTCGAAAGCGGATATGCCTTCGGGAAGTGACGCTTCTCCTCGATGTAGCGCGATGTTGGCGGGCCGTAATGAAGGGTGTTGTTCTGGAGCGGGCATTCGCCTCCGCGGTCACAGATGGGGCAATCGAGGGGATGATTAATCAACAGGAACTCCAGCACGCCCCGCCGATCCTTGGCGAGGGCCTCTGTGTCCGTCTCGATGACTAATCCCTCCGACGCCGGAAGGCTGCATGCCGTCTGGGGCTTTGGCATCTTGCGCACCGAGCCATCCGGCGCAGTCATCCCCACCTCTACCAGGCACATGCGGCAATTCGCGCCACCCTCATCCATGGAGAGGCGAGGATGGTAACAGAAGAAGGGAATCTCCACACCGATGCGCCGGGCGGACTCAATGATCTTCTCGCCCTTGGGGACCTGCAGCTTCACCCCGTTGATCGTTATATGAACCAGCTCTTGTTCAGCCATCGTTCTTAGTTCATCTGAATGGATTTCCGCACGAGGCCTGGGCTCTACCAGGTGCGGCTCAACTTTGGTAAGATCGGGTTCAAGCGCTTCGGAACGGGCGGGACACAATCGGGGCCCACCGGCGACGCTTTGTGCTCGATCCAATACTCGTATTCGTTGCGAAACTCTTTGATGCTGGCACGGATCGGCCATGCGGCGGCATCCCCTAGGGGACAGAAGGAGCGGCCGTCCATCTGATTGCAAATATCCACCAGCAAGTCTATATCTGAGGGCTGCCCGCCCCCTGATACGATGCGGTCGAAGATCTTAAGCATCCACCGCGTGCCTTCGCGGCACGGCGTACACTTTCCGCAGGACTCATGGGCGTAGAATTCCGCCGTGCGCCGCATGAGGAGCACAATATCCGTGCGGTCGTTGAAGACCATGAAGCCCCCAGAGCCAAGCATCGTTCCGGCGGCCTGACAGCCTTCGTAATCGAGGGTAACGCCAGGGCACTTTGCTGCCGGGAGGATGGGCACAGAACTGCCTCCCGGGATCACCGCCTTAAGCTCGCCCCCTGTCACCCCGCCGGCCAGCTCGATCAATTCCATAAGGGGCGTACCCATCTCGATTTCGTAGTTGCCCGGTCGCTTTACGTGACCGCTCACAGACATGACCTTGGTACCCTTGCTCCGCTCGGTACCCATAGAGGCATACCACGCCCCTCCGTTCAGAATAATGTGGGGCACCGTGGCATAGGTCTCCACGTTGTTGATGAGGGTGGGGCTCCGCCATACCCCTTCGATGACGGGTAGGGGCGCATGAGGCATCTTCAGGCGAGGCTGACCTCGTTCGCCCATGAGGCTACTCATAAGCGCAGTCTCTTCCCCACATTCGTAGCTCCCGGCCCCCATGTGGATGTCCAGGTCGAAATCGAAACCCGACACACCCAGGATATTCCTTCCCAGGTATCCCCGGGCGTACGCTTGATCAATTGCCCGCCGGATGGAGCGCGCCGGCTCCGTAAATTCGCCTCGGATGTAGATATAGCCCTGGCGGCTGAGCGTAGCATAGGCGCCGATGATGATGCCTTCTACCACCATGTGTGGGAGCCGAAGCATAAGCTCGCGGTCTTTGAACGTGCCTGGCTCTCCCTCATCCGCATTACAAAGCACGTAGTGAGGCTGCTTCGTGTCCTTGGGAATGCCGTTCCATTTAATCCAGGTGGGGAAGCCAGCGCCCCCGCGGCCCCGAAGTCCCGAGGTTTTCACTTCGTCTATCACCGACTGCCGTTCCATGGCCACTGCTTTGCGCAATGCTTCATAACCGCCGTGCTTCTCGTACACGGCGATATCGTCCATTCCTGGAACGTCTCGGTATTTCAGTAGTACCAATCGCTCGGGCATAAGTGGTTTACTCGGCGTCTCCAGAGTTTGGGGCGTTCGTCTCCGCAGATGTGCGACCTCGCAGGTGTAGCCTCACGATCGTGTCTGCCTGAGCCTGCGGGGTGTGGTCCTCGTCCTTCTTAAGCTCCTGTAGCAGGGCGTCTACATTTTCCGGCGACACATATCCGTAATACCGATCCCCTACTTGCACAACGGTGGCTGCCTCGCACCAATTAAGGCACTCTACCTCGCCCAGGCTGAACTCGCCATCCGGAGTCACCTCGCCCAGGCCGATTCCCAGTCGCTCCTCCAGTTTATGCACCACTGCATAGGCATTGGCTGCGCCACACGTAAGGCACGTACAGACCTCCAAATGGTGGCGTCCGCGGCGTTGGAAATTGTACATGGAATAGAAGGTTGCCACGCCTTCCACTTCGGCGTAAGAGCGCCCAAGACGATCCGCCACCTCTTGCAGCGCTTGGGGTGTCAGCACCCCGCCATACTCACGTTGGGCAATCCATAGCGCCGGAAGCATGGCCGCCTTCTTCTCGGGGTAGTGGCTGACGATCTCATTCAGCTCCGCCACTGCCTGCTCTGAGAAGCGGTATTCCTTAGCCGGTGCCGGCTGAGGTTCGGCCACACCACCAACGATGGGCAATCGCGGTCCGGTTCCAGCCATAATCCCTAAGTGCTCCCCGCTATCGCCTACCTGGAACGCACCAAGCGCCGGGCATCAGCGATCTATTTCTCCCAACACGATATCTATGCTGCCGATGATCGCTACTACATCCGCGATCAGGCGCCCCACGCACAGATCGGCCAGCGCTTGAAGGTTCATGAACGAAGGTGGTCGCTCATGCATCCTCCACGGATACGCCGAGCCATTGGACACCAAATAGAAACCAAGCTCCCCTTTAGGGGACTCCGTTGGAACATAGGCTTCTCCAACAGGTGGCCTCATGCCCTCGGTCCACAGCAAGAAGTGGTGGATGAGGGATTCCATGGAGTGATCCAATTCCTCGCGCGGGGGCGGCACGATTTTGCGATCGGGCACATTGATAGGCCCGTCGGGCATACGCTCGATAGCCTGTCGTGCGATCTCACGACTTTGGCGCATTTCGGCCATGCGCACGCGGTACCGATCGTACACATCGCCGAATTCGCCTACAGGCACCTCAAACTCAAACTGGTCATAACTGCTGTACGGAACCGCCTTGCGGATATCATGGGGCACGCCGCACGCCCTGAGCGTGGGACCGCTTACACCCAGGGCATAGCAGCGCTCGGCGGTAATAATGCCGATGCCCTGTGTGCGCTCGCGCCAGATTGGGTTCTGGTCTATGAGCACCTCGTATTCATCCACGCGCCGGGGGAAGTCATCCAAAAACTCTTTGCAGGCCTCAAAGAAGCCCTCGGGGGCATCCCCTCGCAGTCCGCCTGGCACAATCCATGAAGGCATCATGCGCACGCCAGAGATCATTTCGTTGAGGTCCATGATCTTCTCACGCTCGCGGAAGGCATAGAAGAAAACGGTCATGGCTCCGATGTCGAGCGCGTGGGTGCCCAGCCAAACAAGGTGGCTCGCGATGCGCTGTAGCTCTGCCAGAAGGACACGCAGGTACTGGCCTCTTGGAGGCGGTTCCACGCCGAAGAGCTTCTCCACGGCCAAGCTATACGCCAGATTATTGCAATGGGCGGCAAGGTAATCCATCCGATCGGTGATGGTGACCGCCTTCAGGTACGTTTGGTACTCGCCCTCCTTCTCGATGCCCGTGTGCACATAACCCATATGCGGCGTGGCATTCACAATGATCTCGCCATCCAACTCAAGGACCACACGCAACACCCCGTGCGTGGATGGATGCTGGGGCCCCATGTTGATCACCATGGTGGAGGCATCAATGGGGTCCAGAGAAATCCCCTGAGCCTGCATTGCCGCGGTAGTTTGTATGTGCCTCTCTTGTGCCATGGTGTGTGGTTTCGATCAATCCTTTTCGCCGAATTCGCTGGCGGTTTTGCCGAAGAAGCTCTCTCCCGGATGAGCCACGATGCCCTCGCCCACCGAGGGGCCATAGGTTCCTTGGGGGAATTGAACGCGTTCGCCGCCCAATGGGAAGTCCTTGCGTTGGGGGTGGCCAATCCAATCGTCACTCATTAGGATGCGGCGCAGATCGGGATGCCCGCTGAAACGGATGCCAAACATATCCCAGATTTCACGCTCGGGCCAATTTGCTCCGGGATATACACCGGTTACGCTCGGCACCACAGGATCGTCTTCCGGCACACCCACCTTGATAAAGATGCGGGCATTGCGCCCCATGCCCGTTCGCGCATCCTTTAGCGAGTACAGATTGTAGACCACTTCGAAGCGATGGGGCTTACCCAAGATGTACGTGCGTGTCTTGGGATCCAGGTAATCCACGCCGAGGCATTCGGCAAAGAAGTTATACTGGAGGTCCGGGTCATCCCGTAGAAGCTGCAAGATCGGCACGATCATCTCGCGCGCAACGGTGATGCGCGTGTCTCCGCGGAAGGTGTTTACCTCCACAATAGCCCCTGGAAAGTGCTCTCGGATACGCAAGACCTCTATGCGCTCGCTCACCTCAGCCGTAGCATGATCCGCGGTGCCGGGCATCACGCTGCAGTCCTTTCTTTGGGCTCATGGGCCGTTGCCTTAGCTCCATCCAACCGCACCGGAGCCCCTTCATTGCCAAAGCGGATCGGTGGCCGGCGCTCTAACACACGCGCCGAGGGTTCCAGAACGCCCTCTGCAGCCTCGTCCCAATCGAGTGCGCCCTTGCCGAGGATATAGAAATAGCCTACGAACAGGATCACCACAAACACGGCCATTTCCACGAGGAGATAGACCTTGTCGGCATAATCGCGGCCCGTTCCCCGAAAGATCACCGCCCACGGGTAAAGAAACACCGTCTCGATATCGAAGATGATGAACAGCATGGCCACAAGATAGAACTTCACCGGGAAGCGCTGCCTGGCCGTGCCCACGGGCGTCATTCCGCATTCGTATGCGGCCTGCTTAAAACGCGTAGGACGTTTTGGCCCCAACAGGAAGGACGCAGCAACCATGCCTATCGCGATGACCGCGGCCAACACCATCATCACGGCAATCGGTAGGTACGTACCTAACATCGGCATGCTCCGACGCGGCTGCGTGAAATCTGTCACAATTCCGGCGATGCCCCAACGGCACCGCGCAGCCGTCGGGCGGTATTGTACCCGATTTTTGCTTTGCAAATGGATAGCCGAAGACGTGCCATAAGCCTGCTTTGGCAGGCGCCACGTTGACCCGCACGGTGTGCGCCCGATATAATGAGTGCCGCACACCTCCACCATAAGGAATTGCCACCACCGTGCCCACCCCGTTTCTGCTCTATGCCGCGGCGCTCTTCGCTCTCCCGAAGAGCGCATTTATACCACGCCCGGTTGCGACGCAAACCACAATCTACCAAGCGGATGTGGCACCGGGCGTGCGCTTTATCCAGAAGATCCTGCCTCCGCCAAAAGGCCCTCTCGTGATAAACGCCCTCCTTGTGAATCCTAAGGCACCGGGAGTGCGTATCGAAACAACATTGGCGCAAGATGTGCTATTGGCCGACGACCCAACCAAAGGCCGAGAGACCGTGGGATCCATGGCCGCACGACACAACGCAGCCGGGGCAATCAACGGGGATTTCTTTCCGTACACCGGAGTACCCGTTGGTCTCGTGATCCGCAATGGTGAACTCGTGCGTGACAGTTTACCGAACCGAGTCGTTTGGGGTCTTACATCGGATGGACGCTCCGTCTTTGGCATCGTACAGTGCTACGGGTTGGTGCAGGCGACGGATGGAGCGCAGTACCGCATATCCGGCCTCAACCGACCCCTAGCTGACCACGAGCTGGTGCTGCTGACGCCTGTATTCGGTGCGCGAAGCCGCGTGCCCTCAACTGCCGTCACCGTGCCGATCTCGGGTGTTTCAGCCCCTTTGGCCCCAGGACGGGAAGTTCATGCTCTTGCCGGTGCATGCACCGCCGGTGATCCCAACGCAGCGATCCCCACGGGTGGCGCCATTTTAGCCGGCTCTGGAACTGCAGGGGATTGGCTCCGCCAGCATGTGCATCCGGGAGACCCCCTTGCATTAAGGTTCGACTTGCAGACCGCTCCAGAGACCAACCTGGAACGGGCGCTCCGTCCGGAACGCGCGAACTCGTCAGAAGCACAATCCCGCCAATCCATCTGGAACGAAGTTGTTCAGGCGGTGAGCGGCGGGCCATGGTTGGTGCATAACGGAAGCACCAAAATAGACGGAGCCGAGGAAGGTTTCAACCTCAAGAGTTTCGTGGACACGCGGCACCCACGAACGGCCCTGGGAGTGTGCGGCGATGGCGAGATTTTACTGGTCACAGTAGACGGCCGCCAGCCCCAAAGCAGGGGGGTTACCCTTAAGGAACTGGCGGAGGTTATGGCCCAACTGGGTGCTGTAGAAGCCATCAACCTAGACGGCGGAGGCAGCACAACGATGTGGATTTCTGGCGGCTACGTAAATGCACCCTCGGATGGAGCACCTAGGGCAGTAGCAGATGCGCTTCTGGTGTACGCTAATCCAACAGGTCAGGCCGGGCCATCATTAGCTGGAACGCCTGATCCATCCCAGCAAGGGCCACCGAATCCACCTCCGATCTCTCTCCAAGCAGGAGAATCGGTGCCCATCCCTGCACCAAGCACGGTTTCTGCTCCAGGTACCGTATGGGGCACCCTGGAAGGCACGGCATTCGTAGATCAGGCGGGAACACTAACCGCCATACATTCGGGTTCCGGCACTGCCATCGCTTCCCACTCGGGAGCCATGCTGCGGATCCCGTTCGTTGTGCGTCCTGGACCTCCGGCCGCGCTCCATGTTTCCTTGGGACCGGCCCCCAACAATCCCCCGGACCGATCTCGCTTACACATATCCGTTGTGGACCGCTACGGCAACGGAACGCCGGACGTACGCGTTACGGTAACCGTTCGTTCCGGGACGCCCGACGCATCCCAGGTCCTCACAGGGCCGAACGGCCGGGCAGATGTGGAGATAGTGTGGGATAGGGCCCAGGGCGCAGTTCAGGTAACTGCAGGCGCACTCTCCGCCCACTTGCAGCGTTAGGAGAGTGATCGCAGCGGGCTCAGAGCGAATTATTCGGATTTGCAGAGCCCGGCTGACGTTCAAACCCGGCGCGCTTGCGTGATGGCTGCATAAATGCCCGCCCGTGATTCGGCAAGGTATGCCCGGGCACTCGCCGCGCCACGCATCACAGGCCCCAGGCTATTCCACCGGGCGGACGTCTTCACTCTCCGGAAGGAAACTGCCACAGCGAGCACATGTGCGTGCTGTGATGAAGTTTCGGAAGCCGCACACCGGGCATTCTAATCGAGCCCACGCTCCGGGAGGATTGCGCAGCGGATCCTCAGAGCGCTTCACCGCGGCGAACCCGTCCCCCGCGTGGTCTCGAATAGAGCGGATGTCCTGAGCCAGCTCCTTCTGGAGTTCCTGCGCTTCTGCGTTGGCCGGATCCAAGAGGAGCGCAGCCTGCACCTCCTGAACCGCGTACTCCAACTCTTGCGAGGACCTCAGCACTCGCGCCAACCGCAAGTGCCCCTCGGGACGTTGCGGCGCTAAAGAGGTGGCCCGTTCCAGCGCTTCCTTGGCTTGCTCGAGGTTTCCGGCGTGCTGCTGCGCTACCCCGAGCCATTCCCAAGCCTCCGCATCGCCTGGGTTGTCGGCAACGAGGCCACTTAGCTGTGCCACAGCCGCCAACGCGTCGCCGGCGGCCATGGCAGCCCGAGCCCGGTCCAACGCCGAGGATTTAGCTCCAGCGCTACCGTCCACAACGGGTCTCCTATGGAGCTTCTGTTAGGGCGATGGGAGGTTTTGGCGGCCTTACCTACGCCGCCCTATAGCGGATGGGCGATGCCGTACCCGCCGCCTCTACCTTAGTTTCTCGGCGAGATCCGTGCGTTCCCACGTAAACTGGGGATGACCGAAATGCCCATTCTTAGCGGTTTGGAGGTACGACACGCGTTTACGATCCAGCAGCCCCAGATGTTCGATAATCGCCTTCGGCCGTAGATCTATCACCCCGCTGATCCGCTTCACGATTTCCTCGTCGGGAATGGTATTTGTGCCAAAGGTTTCCACGAAGAGGCCCACAGGTTGCGCCACTCCGATGGCGTACGCTACCTGAATCTCCACCTTCGTAGCAAGGCCGGCAGCTACGATGTTCTTCGCCAGGTACCGCGCGAAATACGCTGCAGACCGGTCTACCTTCGAAGGATCTTTGCCGGAGAACGCGCCTCCACCGTGGCGAGCGTACCCGCCGTACGTATCCACAATGATCTTGCGACCGGTTACGCCGGTATCCGCCTGAGGCCCCCCGATCACGAAGCGGCCCGTCGGGTTGATGTGGTACTTAATCTCGCCGTTGTCAAATTCGCAGAACTCTGCAAGCACGGGGCGAATGACGTGTTCCCGAACGCGGGCTTCTACGTCGCACTGTGTGAGAACCTCGTCGTGCTGGGCCGAGAAAACGATGGTGTCTATATACCGGGGTTTACCGTCCGCATACGCAATGGTCACCTGAGATTTGGCGTCGGGGCGGAAGCCCAATTCCGGATGCGCCTTGCGGACCTCGGTATACTGGCGCACAAGGCGGTGTGCCATGGTGATGGGAAGGGGCATGAGTTCCGCAGTTTCGTTGCAGGCAAAGCCGAACATCATGCCTTGGTCACCCGCCCCCTGTTCCTCGGGATTGTCGCGGTCCACTCCCATGGCGATATCTTCCGATTGGCGCTGAATGGCAACCATTACGCCGCAGGTTCGTCCGTCAAAGCCATAGTCTGTGCTGGTGTAACCGACGTCGCAGATGGTCTTGCGCACGATATCGGGAACTTCCACATAACCGGTGGTGGTGACCTCTCCGCCTACTACGCAGAGGCCCCGGGTGAGGAAGGTTTCAAGAGCAACGTGGGCATGGCGATCTTGCTCAAGCAATTCGTCAAGGAGGGCATCGCTGATCTGGTCCGCCAACTTGTCGGGATGGCCCTCGGACACGCTTTCGGAAGTGAAGAGGTTAATCACGTTAGGAGCTCCTTTATTTTGCGCTGTTTGCCGAAGCTGTACTTGAGGGCGAACGCGGAGAAGCCATTCAGGAAACCAAAAGCCTCTTCCCGCAAGGAAAGAGGCTCGTTTCGGCGCTTCGGCCGCCTGCGCACTCTTATCTTGCAGTGATACCACTGCCCGGATTTAGCACCTGCCCCGTCGGCGATCGGGGTGGTTGTTGTGGCGTCATCGGGCCGGTCCCTCAGCCACTCTCGATAAGGCCCCTTATTCAATTCGGGGTTTATATACCACGGTTCCCTTAAACACGTCAAGTGCCTGTTCGAGTGACAAACTGGGAACTTAATTGTGGCCGTCTGCGTTGTAAAAGATGGTTGGGGTGAAGCTCGCCGCAGTGCGGCATTCCGAAATCGTTGAGGAATTCGGTTCCACAAAGAAGGAATCCGCCGCGGCGAGCTCGAAATAAGTATAATGACAGCCGGTTCGCTCCTCTAGCCGGATGCGCAATGACGCCGAGGCACCGATGCATGGTCGTCCCTGTTCGGCGATGCGTTCGGTGTACGAAGCGCAAGCTCTTGTCGTCGGAAGGACGCGTCTGATCGCTAGGACCGCGTACTACGAGAGCGTATGAAAGGAGCAGTTAGGATGAGCGTTAAGGCAAGCCTCTTGAAGCGTATGGCGCTAACGCTGGTTGCCGGCGTAGCGCTGGCGCTTCCATCGGTGGCCAAGGCCGATCTGCTAGGTGGCCTCAGCCTCCGCGTAGGCGGCTTCTTCCCGGTGCATAGCGATCTTCGCGATGTCACCGATGTGGCCGTATGGGGTGGTGGCATCGACTACAAGATCCCTTGGTTCCCGCGCCTTCTCAATGGAGAGGCCTGGTCCACGAGCATCTCGGCCGATTTCTACTACTCCGAGAGGATCCCCGGCGTATACCGGTACTTCCCTGCCTCCATCAACCAGGTATACACCTTCGAGGAGCGCAACGGGATTGCACCATATGCCGGATTTAGCGCTGTGGTTGCCACCTTCGGCACCTCGGGCACTGCGCCCAAACAGCCCATGGTAACCCGCTTCGGAGCAGGCCTCATCTTGGGGCTGAACTTCGGCAAGAACCTGTACTGGGAGAACCGCTACGAGTGGATTGATGGGCACGACGCCATGTTCGTTCCCGAAGGCTTCCGAACATCCATCGGATACCGCTTCTGATGCCAAGCTGGGGTGCCTTTGCAGCCGCCCGTAACTTAGGAAAGGACGGTTCGAGGGCATCAAGGCTTGGGAGAGAAGCCAGGAACAATAAGACTTCGTGACCCATTACATCCAGGACCGGCTGGATACTTAAAAGGGGCCCCGCGCACACTTGGGGCCCCTCTTCTCTGCATCCTCTAAGGCGTGATAAAGTAGCGGCCTTCGCCTGCCTCTATTGGGCAGGCACCGTAGCAGGCACGGCCTTCCGCCACACCCAAGCGTCCCCCGACGTTTTGCGCAACGGCACCAGATGAGCCAGCTCCTGAACACTCCGAATTACAAGCACTTGATCTGGAGACGAAAATGCCGCCAAATCTATGTTGATCGCTCGATGTTCTCCTTGGAGCACCAACACCTGACCGCGCCGCTTCCAATACAGGACCATAGCCCCGATCTCTTCCCACGGCATGGCTGCTGCATCCCTTCCGCGGCGGTAGCTCACTTCCTGGCCGTTCAGCCGTATCTCGGACTGCAGCGCCTCATACCCGTACCCTGCTGCGCACGAAGCCAGCGCGATTCCGGCAACAAAGAGTGCGCCATATACCAATCGAGCCGCCAAACCCGAAGCCGTGCGCAAGAGCCCCACGCAACAAATCGGCGGGATCAGCGTGATGAGTACTAGGAAGCTGTACAAGATGACGATGGGCCGCCCGGGTTGCACCACAATCTCCCAGTCCGGCCCACCGCGATGAAGCACGTAATGGGCTGCGGACCCCCGCGTGAGTTCCAGAACAACCCATACGGAGCCGCACGCCGCTGCAACACCTATGATGCGAAGGATCGCCTTTGTTCCATTAGCCATCGGAGTTCGGTACCACGGGATGCGCGGCTGCGCGATTGCACCTCAGTTCACCGCCGACGAGCCCCGGGCACGGGTGCGCACGGCCTCATCTCTTGCAGATGTGCGCTGCCGTTGATCCACAATTACAGCAAGCACCTGAATATCTGCGGGCGTCACCCCTGGAATCCGCGCTGCTTGGCCGATGCTCTGGGGGCGAATGCGCGAAAGTTTCTCCCGACCTTCCATGGAAAGTGCTCTGATCGCGTGCCAATCTAGATCTGGCGGTATCGCCATGTTATCCAAACGAGAGGCATCCGCAACCTGCAGCTCCTGCCGCACAATATACCCCTCGAATTTCACGTGCACTTCCACCTCCTGGGCATCCTCAGGCGTAAGCGGCTCGGCCGGCGGAAAGTGCCGAGCGATCCAGGCGTAGTCTATATCGGGACGGCGCAGGACGTCCCTCAGGCTTACCTTGGTGGCCACGGGCGCAGTCCCCAGTTCGATCAACCGCGCATTGTCCCTGGGCGTTACAAACACGTTTGCCAGGCGGTGCAATTCGGCCTCGATCGCTGCCTTGCGGAGGCAGAACCGTCGCCACCGATGATCGTCTACAAGCCCAGCCTCCCTTCCGATGGGGGTAAGCCTCAGATCGGCATTACCGTGTCGCAACAGAAGACGGTATTCGGCACGTGATGTCAGCATCCGATACGGATCCTCAACGCCCTTGGTCACGAGGTCGTCTATTAACACGCCGATATAACTGGTATGGCGTGATAACACAAGGGGATCGCGCCCCTGAGCTGTCAAGGCGGCATTCAGCCCCGCAACCAATCCCTGAGCCGCTGCTTCCTCATATCCGGAAGTCCCATTGATTTGACCCGCAAGGAACAGGCCGCGAACGGATTTCGCTTCCAATGTGGGATGGAGCTGATCGGGATACACCATATCGTATTCCACAGCATAGCCCGGGCGTAGCATCACGACTTCCTCTAAGCCAGGTATGGTGCGAAGATAGAGGAGCTGTACGTCCTCGGGAAGGCTGGTAGACATGCCCTGCACGTAGATTGAGTTCGTGTCCCATCCCTCTTGCTCCAGAAACACCGGATGCGAGTCCTTCTGCGCGAACCGCACCACCTTGTCTTCGATGCTTGGGCAGTACCGCGGCCCCACGCCATGAATCCGGCCGCCATAGAGAGCGGAGCGATGTAGATTAGCCCGGATGATTGCGTGCGTTTCCTCGGTGGTGCGCGTCGCCCAGCACGGAAGGAGCGGGCGCTTTGGTTCCAGGCGCGGCGTACAATAAGAGAAGGGACCACATGCGTCCGAGGGTATGGTCTCCACCTTGTGGAATGCTATGGAGCCCTTGTCTACCCTGGGCGTTGTGCCGGTCTTGAACCTGCCTAGACGGAGGCCCAAACGGGCGAGGTCAGCGGAAAGTCCCTTGGGTGCGCCTTCGCCATAACGCCCGCCCACGGTCGTCCGCTCGCCGCAATGCATGAGGCCGTTCAGGAAGGTCCCCGTTGTTACGACCACACACCGAGCCCGAAGGGCGCCACGTGCGGCGGTTACTACCCCCGTCAAATGCCGTGCGGTTTGAACGCCCCGGATCCCACCGGCATCCACAGCGGCCTCAGACACGTCGCAGAGAAGCCCCGCCACTTCATCCTCCAACAATAGGAGGTTGGGCTGCTGCTCTAGCCATCGTCTCATGACCTGGGGATACAGCTCTTTGTCGGCATGGGCCCTCAGCGTCTGAATTGCCGGTCCTTTACCCGTGCCCACGTACCGAAGATGGGTAAGCGCTTCGTCCGTTACGAGGGCCATCTGGCCTCCCAGGGCGTCTATTTCCCGAACCAGGTGTCCCTTGGCCGGTCCGCCAATGGAGCAATTACAGGGCATGTGTGCGATGCGATCCAACCTGAGGGTGATGAGGGCCGTGCGACACCCGAGGCGAGCCGAGGCGAGGGCCGCCTCGCAACCTGCGTGTCCTGCTCCAATTACGATGACGTCAAAGTCGGGCGAATTACTCATCATCCACTGAATACACCAGCACGAGGGGAAAGCCGCCTTCTAGGCGCAGCAGAGCAATCGGCGGGGATATTCTAAAGATGGCGTCCCCTGTGGGGCACCGTAGCTTCATCCCACGAGGTGAACCAGGCGATCGGGGTGGGGAGATTTGAACTCCCGACCTCACGGACCCGAACCGTGCGCTCTACCAAGCTGAGCCACACCCCGAATGCGTGTTATCAGTATAACCATGGCCGGCGCATTCCGTCAAGTTAATGGCGATCGGCGGTTTCCGCAGAGTGGGTACTGCGCGCCCCTTGCTTTATCCGCCGCAAGCGGTTAGAATAGGATGCATTCCGGGCGGGCATTGCGCGGAGCCCACCACACAGGAGGCTCCAGACCGCACCGTGTTGAGTTACCCAATGGACGAACACGCCGAACAGACACATACGGCAGCGGGACCTCCCGGGACCGATGATCCCGGTGACGCGCATGGCGTCTTCTGCCCACAATGTGGAGCGCGCAACCCGGGTGGCGCGCGCTTCTGCATGCAATGCGGCCAGAGGATTCCGCACTCTTCTGCTCGGCAGCCGGCAGACTCTCCCGATGCGCCGGAGATGATCGCAGAAGAGGTGAGCGCGCTTCTAGCTCAGGCGTTTCGCAAGCATGCCGCCGGGGACACCGATGGCGCCATAGCATTGTGCCTGGAGGTGCTAAAGCTAAACCCCAATAGCTCCAGCGCACATTCCCTCTTGGGTACGTTGTACGAGCAACGAGGCGATCGGGAGCTGGCCATCCAAGAATTCGCTAAAGTGCTTGAGTTGAACCCCGGCAGCATCGCGGATCGGGCCAAGCTTGATCAATTGCGTGATGGGCCTTCCAGCACGCCGCCTCCCAAAGTCAACTGGTCTCGGCGCATCGCAGCCCCGGTCCTTACCGAGAGCCCGGCAACAGCCGCCATCGTTGCGGTCATCGTTTTCTTTTTGGTACTGTTCATGGGCGGCCTCACCATTTGGTATCGGAGCAGGCAACGCGCTCCGAAGCCCGAAGCTACGCCTCAGCAGACGGCATCAACCGGGATGAATGTACCGTTGGCTCCGGTCGCCTCACCTCCAGCGGCCAGTCCCCAGCCTGTGACGCCCCCCAGCACTCCTGCCGCAGCGCCCTTCACCTATCCGCAGGCGTATGGCGTGGCGCCCGGCGCATCCGCTTCGCTGCCTCAGCCCGCCCCCCCACAGCAACCCGTTCAGCGCTCCAACAGCACCGAACTCCTGGCGCCGGCCCCGGTGCAGGCGCCACCTATCCCGCGGGCACGCACCACAACCCCGGCTCCGTCCAACAGCAGCACCGTGCATCTTCCGGATGTGGATGCCTCTTCAAACCAGCAAACCACGCCGCCCGCTTCCGCAGCGCCCCAACAACCGAACCCGGGCCGGATCCAGATTGTGGTCGCCCCAAACAGTATAGGGGGAACGGCTTCAACAGGTGCCACCAACACGAGCACATCTGCAATGACCTCGCAAGTGCACGAAGCGGCTGCCTTGGATGCCCAAAAGCGAGGTGACTACCGCACCGCTGTGGTGGAATATCTTAAAGCGCTGGACCATGCGGGAGACCGATCTGCATACCTCCACCAACTCATCGGGCTGTGTTACCAACGGCTGGGCCAAAATGAGAGTGCGGTGGCACACTATAACGACGCCATCGCCGATTACAAGCGGCTTCTGGCTGCCGGCAAGAATGTGGACGCGGCCAATCGTGGAATTAAGGCCTGTGAGGAAGGTATTAAGGCGTGCCAATGATGCGCTGCCGCTTTCTTGGTGTGATCGTCCTCTTCATCAGTGGAGTGCTCACCGGCGCTCGTGTAGAAGGCAGCCAGCCGCCTACCGTGTTGATCTTCTCCAGCCCCGCAAAAGGCACCCCGGCGAAGGAATTCGTGGACTTCGCACCGTTCGTTGCGCGTGCCCTCCAGGAGGATGGATCGTTCGCTCCGAGAATCTTCCGCGCGAAGGATGCCGATATCCAGGCAGCACTTAGCCGAGGCGAGATCACCGGGGCGGATTTGGCAGATCCCGTCAATCCCCAGGCGCGCCGTAAGATCGGCCGTGCTATCGGCGCCGACTACATCCTCAACCTATCTGGATCGTACACCAAATCCGGAGTGGCCGCAGACGCCCAGATGGAACGCCTCGTGGGCCAGCGGGAATGGACCGTGGTCTTTGTGCAGAAACTCGCGCCGTACCACGGAAAGGGGCCTAAGACCTCTCTATTGGAAGGCATCAATGCCCAAACCGCACTCATCGTCCAGCAGATTACACATAATCAGAGCCCCATCCCGGTAAGCCCGCCGGTAGACGTAAACACCGGAAAAGTGGTTCCCCAACCCGCGGCAAAGCCGGCTCCGCCTGTTCAGCCCGCCGCTACACCTGCAGCGCCACCGCCGCCCCAACCCGCCCCATCAGTTTCCGCAGAGGAGATCCTTGTGGAGCGCTTCCGGCGGCAGGGAGATCTTCCGAACCTCATCATGGCGCTGCGTAAGGCCATCACCGCTAAACCGAAGGATGCATCTCTGCGCGGTCAGCTCATCCGGGCCTATCTCGATGCCGGCATGACCTCTACGGCCCTTGATGAGGCGCGGCGGGCAGTAGCGTTGCTTCCTGCGTCTGCGGCGATGCATTGCGCCCTGGGAGATTGCCTGCAAGCCTCAGGAGCGAGCGATGGCGCCGTGGCGGAATACCAATCTGCAGTTCAACTGGATCCCAAAGATGCAACGAACTACGTGGCTCTTGGCGAAGGCTACTGGGCCGCTGCCAAGCCCGAAGCAGCGATAAAAGCCCTGCAGGATGCCATTGCGTGCGATCCGGCGAATCCCCTGCCCCACCGAAAGCTTGCCCGCATATATGCCGAATTGGGGCGCTATTCCGACGCTGTGGGCGAGTTCAACGTCGTGCGGGCGCGGGCTAAGCCGGACGAGGCCGATTCCCTGGCGAAAGATTATGCAGCCCTCTGTCGCATCGCTGCTACGGAGCTAACCGGCATCCTCAATCGGCTCCAAAACGACCATCAAGATCTCTCCACGGGAAGGCGTACGCGAGAGCAGATATACAACGACGAGACCCAACTGCGGAAGCAGGCGGCTGATCTATCCTCTTTCCTCGAAGCATTGGAAGCTCCCGCAGGGTTGGGGCGGGTCAAAGGGCTCTTCGGCCAAGCCGGCAACCTCACGGCCCAAGCTGTGGACCTTTCCCTGCATAGCCTGGAGGCCACAGGCGCAGGCCACGAAGAGGAAGCTACCGTAATGCGGCTGGAAGCATCCAGACAGGTCCAAGAGGCGCTCACGCACCTCAACGCAGCTCTTACCCAGGCAAGCAGCTCCGGCTAACCGTCACCGTCTTCAGGTTCGCTCGGCTCATCTGGTAGGGGCCCGCCATGCTTCTCGTATTGGTGGCGCAGCTCGGCCTGGTATGGCTCCGTATGCAAAGTGACTTCTGCGTTCGGCAAACTCCGGCGCATCTCGTCCTCCAATTGTTCGGTAAGGTCGTGGGCCTCCACCAGGCTCATACCGTCCTCCACGAGAATATGGGCGTCCACGTGGCGCGCCGCGCCGGATTTGCGTGTCCGCAGTTTGTGATAGCCCATCACACGCGGATCTCGGTCGAGGATGCCTTTGATCACTGCAACATCTGCCGCAGGAAGGCGCGTGTCCAGCAGCGGATCCAGCGCCGCCCTAGTAAGCCTCCAAGCAGCAACAATGATCAGACAGGCCACAGAAATCGCGGCGACGGCATCAAGGATTGCAAGGTGCGTTATCTGTACTAAAGCCAGCCCGGCAAACACACCCAGTGAGGTATACACATCGGTGCGCAAGTGCTCGGCATCGGCTCGGAGTGCTAAGGAATCGGCACGCTTCGCCACGCGAAAAAGGTACGCAGAGATCGCCGCATTAACCAACGTAGATGCTCCCATCACCAGCATCCCCGCTCCTACCTCTGGAGGCCCGTGGTGCACCAGGATACGGCGAACCGCTTCAAAGATGATATATCCCGCTGCCGCGAAGATAAGCAGCGCCTCGGTCAGCCCCGAAATGCTTTCGATCTTTCCATGGCCATACGGATGTTCCTCATCGGCAGGACGCGCCGATGCCCGTACCGAAAAGTAGGCAATCCAGGAGGCCACCAGATCCATCCCGGAATGGGCCGCCTCGGAAAGGACGCTTACCGAGCCGGAGGTAACTCCAACAACCAACTTGAGTACCGTAAGCAACGTGTTGGAGAGAATGGAAAGGCGCGCTGCCGCCACGGTTTCGCCGCCGCCACCCATTCTAGCGATTGCATGGTTCATTCATTAACCCCAATGCGAATAACGCGGCCCGGGCCCTTCCAATGGAGAAACCGCAGAGAGGACCACCCATATCAATGCCGACCAGGGAGATCGCCGGTTGAGCCAACAAGTGCACATCGTAGAACTTAAGCCCGAGGATGCAGCATCGTTGCTGTCATTCTACCACTCGCTGTCGCCGGAGGTTACGGCAGTCTTCCTCCCGTTTGACACTGTCAGCCGGGACACGTTGGACACACACCTGGCAGAGGCGGCCAAGGGGATCCACATCAGCTTGGGTCTTGTAGCTGCAACCGGTGAAATTGTAGGCCACGCGTTTATCGCCAACATCCACAGCCTGGCTCCCACGTTGGGCATCGGCCTACGTGATGCGTACATCGGGCAAGGCTATGGGCGCATGCTCATGGAACACCTCCTGAGCATGGCGGACGCCAAGGGACTACCCGTTGTAACCCTAACCGTAGTGAAGTCTAACGAACGGGCACTTAGGCTCTACTTGCGATTAGGATTTCGCATTGTGGGCGAAGCGAGCTTTCGAGCCGCCAATGATAGCTGGTACATGGAGAGGCGCGTTCAACCGCAATCCGCGCCCTAGCCTCGCCATCGGTAGAGGCTGTGACCGCGCAACAAGCACGGGCACGGCCATTTCGGTGGCCACGTGTGGCCGTGACGGGCAGACGGCAGAAACTTGCCTGCAGAGGACGTAGGCCTTCACACGGATGGGGTCGCCGCCTTCTGCTGAAGGGCGCGATAGGCCCGAATGAAAGCGTTGGCAGCTCCGCTCCGTGCCATAAGGCGGATCATTAAGGATGATCAGGATATCCACCCCTTGTACTCTCCCTTGCTCTGGTTCATCCACACGCATCGAAATCCCGCGTCAGGCGATCTATCTCGGCGAGGCGGTCCTCGCAGAGCCGTTGCAACGCTCGTACCCATGGTACACCATGGGGCTGGCCAAACGATAATACACATGGTTCCCCTCCCTTCGAGACACCCCAACGCACCGTTGTAACGGAACTTCTGTTCGCTGGCGCATAACGGTTCGGGTTTTGAAACGGGTGCAGGTCGCGCCTGTTGCATTGCAGAACAGATTACAGGGCCGAATGACTTGACACCTTCTTACGCATTGGTGTAATCTGGTGTTCTGGATGTATAAATCCGGTTTGTTCCTGCTCCTGCCGATGGGGTGTCGGCTTGAAACACCCTCCGGATTGCATCCACGGACGTACCGTGACCAGCAAAGAAAGGATCCGCCAACAATGAAGAAGCTTTGGCTCGCGTTTCTTCTGGTGAACGCGATTTCGTTTGGTGTGCTCGGATGGGTAGGCTCACGTATCTACCAAGGTGCTCCGCCTATTCCCAACAGGGTAGTTACCTCAGACGGCCTCGAAGTCTTTCCCCCGGGCGCCATTCAGCGAGGCCAGCATGTTTGGCAAGCCATGGGTGGAATGGAAATGGGAACCGTGTGGGGCCATGGAAGCTATGTTGCGCCGGACTGGACTGCAGACTGGCTCCATCGCGAGTGCATGTTTATTCTGGACGCATGGGCTCAGCAAGAATTCGGTCGGCAATACCAAGCCGTGCCGCCGGATCAGCAAGCGATGTTACGCAGCCGGTTAGAACGAATGATGCGGGCCAACACGTATGAGCCGGCAACCTCTACCCTCGTGTTGGACCCGGTGCGCGCCAAGGCATTTCAAGCGAATCTGGCCCACTACACCCAAGTGTTTACACAGGGCAGCGCCCAGTACGCCATTCCCCGCGGGGCGCTCACAGATCCTGCACAGGTGCGGGATTTGGCGGCTTTCTTCTTTTGGACGTCCTGGGCTGCCTCCACCAACCGCCCTCACGACACAATCACCTACACGAGCAACTGGCCCAGTGAAGAATTGGTGGGCAATAAACCTACCGGCGAAGTAATCGTTTGGACCGGTGTGAGCGTGATTATGCTCCTAGCCGGTATCGGAGGGATGGTCTGGTATTATGCCGGGACACGCTACCACGCCGACACCGGAGATGCCCCTAAAGAGGATCCCCTCCTAGGCTCCAGCGTAACCCCTTCCCAAAAAGCGGCGGTCAAGTACTTCTGGGTAGTGGCCGGGCTCATCCTTGCCCAGATTGTGATGGGTGTGATCACTGCACACTACGGCGTTGAGGGCTTGGGCCTGTATGGTATCCCCCTGGCCAACTGGCTACCCTACACCGTTACGAGAACGTGGCACGTGCAGTTGGCACTCTTCTGGATCGCGACCGCATGGTTGGCTTCCGGGCTGATCATCGGCCCGGTAGTAAGCGGAGTGGAACCAAAGGGTCAACGGTTTGGGGTAAACGTCCTCTTCCTGGCCCTACTGGTGATTGTAGTCGGTTCCCTCGCCGGCGAGTGGATGAGTGTGGAGCACCGCATTACGGGTGCTGCGACATTCTATTGGGGCCACCAAGGCTACGAATACATGGATCTGGGGCGTGTCTGGCAAATAGGGCTCTTCGTAGGATTGCTGCTTTGGCTGTGGCTCGTGGTTCGGGCGATTTGGCCGGCGATGAAGCAATCCAGCGAGCAGCGCCCGCTTTTGGGCCTCTACCTGATGTCCGCAGCCGCGATTGGAGGCTTTTATGCAGCGGGGCTAATGTGGGGACGTCAGACGCCGCTCTCCATTGTAGAATACTGGCGCTGGTGGGTAGTGCACCTTTGGGTAGAAGGCTTCTTTGAGGTCTTTGCCACCGTGGTGATCGCCTTCTTCTTTGCCCGCCTGCGGCTCATCCGCCCCGCACAAGCAGCATGGACTACGCTTCTGTCTGGGACGATCTATCTGGCAGGGGGCATCATTGGAACGCTTCATCACCTCTATTGGGCCGGAACACCAACCGTAGCACTGGCCTGGGGTTCCGTATTCAGCGCCCTAGAGGTAGTCCCGCTAACCCTGGTTGCGTTCCCCGCATGGGAGGACATTCGAATGGCGCGTGCTGCAAGCTGGGTGCGCTATTACAAATGGCCCATCATGTTCTTTGTAGCCGTTGCTTTCTGGAACATGGTAGGCGCGGGGCTGTTCGGTTTCATGATCAACCCTCCCATCGCCCTCTATTACATGCAGGGGCTCAATACCACAGCCGTCCACGCCCACGGGGCCCTCTTTGGCGTCTACGGGATGCTCGGCATCGGGTTGATGCTCTTTGGTCTGCGCGCGCTCCGGCCTGGGGTACCTTGGAAGGAAGGGCTTCTTAAGTTCTCCTTCTGGGCCATGAATGGCGGTCTCATGGCCATGATCCTGCTGAGCTTACTGCCGGTAGGACTGCTGCAGACGTGGGCTGCCGTAACACGCGGTTACTGGTATGCACGCAGTGCAGCGTTCTTGCATCTGCCGTACATGCAGATCCTGAGATGGATGCGCGTACCGGGGGATACGTTGTTTGCCATAGGCGCCATTGCGCTCGTGATCTTCGTGTTCGGCTTGCAGACAGGCCATTCTGTGGAACGCACGGCTAGCGACGGGTAAGAACCCACACTTCGGAACGCGATACTCCTAGCGACCCGGTGTTTGACGTCGCTCAGCGATCCGTGAGTAGAGGGCAAT